>Ga0210385_10000026_pt1 | contig 229569 bp, 196 predicted proteins | sample IncBWH26OmetaG_FD_160107 | JGI IMG/M metagenome (GOLD analysis project Ga0210385, IMG submission 160107) | Forest soil microbial communities from Barre Woods Harvard Forest LTER site, Petersham, Massachusetts, United States - Inc-BW-H-26-O ...
CCATTCCGACCGCCGCGTCGACCACTACGCCTGGCTCCGCGACAAAAAGGATCCCCGCGTCCTCTCCTATCTCGAAGCCGAAAACTCTTACGCCGACGCCTTCCTCAAATCCACAGAACCTTTCCAGGCCCGCCTCTACCAGGAAATGCTCGGCCGCATCCTGCAAACCGACCTCAGCGTTCCCTACACCCTGCGCGGCTTCGAATACTACACCCGCACCGTCGAAGGACAGCAATACTCGATCTATTGCCGCAAATCCGCGCAAGACCCCGCGGAACACGTCCTCCTCGATCTCAATGTCCTCGCCGAAGGCCACTCCTTCCTCGGTCTCGGCATCTTCGAAGTCAGCGACGACAATTCCCTCCTCGCCTTCGCCACGGACACCACCGGCTTCCGCCAGTACACTCTCCAAATCAAAAATCTCCAGGACTCTTCGCTTCTTCCCCTCCGCGTTGAGCGCGTCACCAGCGTCGCCTGGTCCTCCGACAACCGCACCCTCTTCTACGTCGTCGAAGACGAAATCACCAAGCGCTCCCACCAGCTCTATCTCCACGTAATTGGCTCCAACGGCCCCGACACCCTTCTCTACGAAGAAAAAGACGAGCGCTTCCGTATCGACGTCGAGCGCAGCCGCAGCGGCGCCTACATTTTCCTCGTCGTCAACAGCCACACCACCAGCGAAGTCCGTTACCTCCGCGCCGACAGCCCCTCTTTGCAATTCGCGCTCATCCTCGAACGCCACGACGACCACGAATATTACGTCGATCATCATCCCGGCAGTTCCGCCGACCCCGCCGGCGGCGTCTTCTTCATCCGTACCAACGATGCGGGCCGCACCTTCCGCCTCATGACCGCCCCCGCCGCCGATCCCGTCCGCTCCCGCTGGCACGAAGTCGTTCCCAACCGCCCCGGCGTCATGCTCTCCGGGGTCGCCGCTTTCCGCTCCCATCTCGTCCTCGTCGAACGCGATGAAGGCCTTCCTCATCTCCGCATCGTGGATCTCACTCGCGAAGCCGCCTCCGCTCTCGCCGCGTCCTCTCGCATCACCTTCGCCGAACCCGCTTACAACGCCGCGCTTGGCGCGAATCCCGAATTCGAAACCACTTTCGTCCGCTTCACCTACGAATCCTTCATCACCCCGCGTTCCGTCTTCGATCTCAACGTCCGCACCGGCGATCGCATCCTTCGCAAGCAGCAACCCGTCCTCGGCGGCTACGATCCAACGCTCTACGCCAGCGAACGCCTCCACTCCACTGCCTCCGACGGCACCAAAATTCCAGTCTCCGTCGTCTACCGCCACGACACCCCGCGCGACGCCAGCGCCCCGCTCCTCCTCTACGGCTACGGCAGCTACGGCATCTCCATGCCCGTCACCTTCAGCTCCAATCGCCTCAGCCTTCTCGATCGTGGCGTCATCTTCGCCATCGCCCACATCCGCGGAGGCGGCGAACTCGGCAAGCCCTGGCACGATGCTGGCCGCATGCACCGCAAGATGAACACCTTCACCGATTTCATCGCCTGCGCCGAAGATCTAATCGCACTCGGTTTTGCCGCACGAAACAAGATCATCATCGAAGGCGGCAGCGCCGGCGGTCTGCTCATGGGCGCCGTTGCCAATCTCCGCCCCGATCTTTTCCGAGCCGTCGTCAGCCACGTTCCTTTCGTCGACGTCCTCAACACCATGCTCGATTCCACTCTCCCCCTCACCATCGGCGAATACGAGGAGTGGGGCAATCCCCAGCTCGCGGAAGACTACTTCTACATGAAATCCTATTGCCCTTACACGCGCCTCGAACGCAAAGACTATCCCGCGATGCTCGTCAAAACCGGCCTCAATGACAGCCAGGTCATGTATTGGGAACCCGCCAAATACGTAGCCAAGCTCCGCACCCTGAAAACCGACGGCAACGTCCTCCTCCTCAAAACCAACATGGGCGCGGGCCACGGCGGCGCCAGCGGCCGCTACGACTACCTGAAAGAAATCGCCTTCGACTACGCCTTCCTCCTCTCCGAACTAGGCATCACCCAATGACCTCGACCTCTGTGCATCCTCGTCTTTGTAGCGGCCGCCGACCGTGGCGGGCCGTTCTTTGCCCTCGTAGCGGCGACCTTCAGGTCGCCCAGCTCGCCCAGCTCCGTCTTGTCATCCCGACCGGAGCAACGGCGCCTTCTGCCGCTGCGCAGTGGAGGGACCCCGGCAACCACCTAAACTTTTCTCCAACAACCAACACGCGCAACTGCCGTTTCTTGTTCCCTGCTATCTGCTATCTGTTCACCAGCCACCAGTCACCAATCACCAGTCACCTCTAACCACCCCCATGTCCGAACCCACCACACCCCTAATGCAGCAATACAACGCGGTCAAAACCCGCTATCCCCACGCGCTCCTCCTTTTCCGCCTCGGCGATTTCTACGAGCTCTTCTACGAAGACGCTATCATCGCCGCCCGCGAACTCCAGATCACCCTCACCTCCCGCAATCGCGAAAAAGGCCAGCCTATCCCCATGTGCGGCGTCCCCTACCACGCCGCCGATGGCTACATCGCCCGCCTCATTCGCGCCGGCTTCAAAGTCGCCATCTGCGAACAGATGGAACAGCCCGGCCCCGGCAAAAAACTCGTTCGCCGCGAAGTAACCCGCGTCATCACGCCCGGCACCGCCACAGACGTCGCCGTCCTCGACGCCCGCGAAAACAATTTTCTCGCCGCCGTCGCGGAAAACTCCTCCGCCTCAACTATCGGCCTCGCCCTCGTTGATCTCTCCACCGGCGAATTCCAGGCTACCGAATTCTCCGGCACCGGCGCCCAAGAATCCCTCCGCGACGAACTCCAGCTCGTCCGTCCTCGCGAAACTCTTCTCCCCCGCCCGCAGCAACTTTTCGAAACCGCCAAAACCTCTCTCCTCGACGGCGCCGGCGGCGTCGAAACCCGTGTCGAAGACTGGGTCTTCCATCCCGATTACGCCGAGCGCATCCTCCGCGAGCAGTTCGGCGTTGCCGAACTCACCGGCTTCGGCCTAGATGATCATCCGCAAGCACTCTCCGCCGCCGGGGCCGTCGTCCACTACCTCCGTGAAAATTCCGCTCGCGGCGACGACGCCCCCAGTATCGAAGCCCTCCGCCATCTCGATCGCATCCGTTTCTACGAGCAGCGCGACGCCCTCGTTCTCGACCCCGTCTCCGTCCGCAACCTCGAACTCGTCGCCCCCATCTTCACAGAAGAATCCAAATCCGCTGGCCCCGCCACTCTCATCGCCGCGCTCGATTCCACCGTCACCGGCATGGGCGCCCGCATGCTCCGCGCCTGGATGCTGCGCCCGCTCATCGATCTCGACGCCATCGAAGCCCGCCTCGGCGCTGTCGCCCACCTCCTCCAACAAACCGTCGTCCGCGGCGAAATCCGCAAAGAACTCCGCGGCATCCAGGACCTCGAACGCCTCACCAGCCGCATCACCCTCGGCCTCGCCAACCCGCGCGAACTTCTCGCCCTCCGCAAATCCCTAACGCAACTTCCCGTCCTCAAAAATTTCCTCACCCCGCCGCAATCCGGCGGCAGCGACCTCCTCCGCGATCTCCACGAAGAAATCGACGAGCTCACCGACGTCCGCGAAAAACTCGAAAAATCCCTCTCCGACGAGCCGCCCGCCACCGCCGCCGAACCCGGCATGATCCGCTCCGGCTACCACGCCGAGCTCGACGAACTCCGCAACCTCAGCCAGCACAGCAAGCAAATCATCGCCAGCATGGAAGAGCGCGAGCGCAAGCGCACCGGCATCAACTCCCTCAAAATTCGCTTCAATCAGGTCTTCGGCTACTACATCGAAATTTCCAAACCCAATCTCCCCAATGCCCCCGCCGATTACGAACGCAAACAAACCCTCGTCAACGCCGAGCGGTTCACTTCTCCGGAATTAAAGGATTACGAAAGAAAAATTCTCGCTGCCGACGAGCGCATCCTCGAAATCGAACGCCAACTTTTCGTCGATCTTCGCGCAAGCATCGCCGCCAAAGCCTCGCGTCTCCGCGTCACCGCCGCCGCCATCGCCAAACTCGACGTGCTCGCCTCGTTCGCCAAGCTCGCCGCGGACCGCAGCTACGTCCGCCCCGAATTCAACAACGCCGGTGAACTCCTCATCGTCGGCGGCCGCCACCCCGTGATCGAAGAACTTCTCCGCCAAAAAGGCGAGCGCTTCGTTCCCAACGATCTCTGCTTCGAGCCCGGCCGCCAGCAACTTCTCTTAATCACCGGCCCCAACATGGGCGGCAAATCCACCTATCTCCGTCAGGCCGCGTTAATCATCCTGATGGCCCAGATGGGCTCCTTCGTTCCTGCGCACAGCGCCAAGCTCCCCGTCACCGACCGCATTTTCACCAGAATCGGCGCCAGCGATAATCTCGCCCGTGGCCGCTCCACCTTCCTCGTCGAAATGAGCGAAGTCGCCGCCATCCTCCATCACGCCACGCCCTCCAGCCTCGTCCTCCTCGACGAAGTCGGCCGCGGCACCGCCACCTTCGATGGCCTCTCCATCGCCTGGGCCGTAGTCGAACACCTTCAGAAGCACACCCGCTCCCGCACGCTTTTCGCTACTCACTATCACGAACTCACTGAGCTTGCCGAACTTCTCCCTGCCGTAAAAAACGTCCACGTCAGCGTGAAAGAAACCCCCAACGAAATCATCTTCCTCCGCCGCGTCGAACCCGGCAGCGCCGACAAAAGCTACGGCATCGAGGTAGCCCGCCTGGCCGGCCTCCCCAAATCCGTAATCGAACGCGCCCGCGAAGTCCTGAAAAAACACGAACAAAGCGAGCACGAACTTAGTGAAACTCTCACTCCGGGGGCCGCAGGCCACTCCGGAAACAACGGCAACCAAGCCGTCCTCTTCACCGCCCTGGACCGCTCCGTCCTCGAAAAACTCCGCAACGCCGACCTCGACAACCTAAAACCCCTCGAAGCCCTAAACCTCCTCTCCGACCTAAAAAAACAAATCGAGTAACCCGGGGAATGCCAACCTCCAGGTTGGAGTCTCTTTCCTCTCCACCTAGTTAAGTCACCGGCCGTCATAACTTGAGAGTGCCCCACCCTTGGTTTGTAAGGGTGGGCTCTTACGTTCTAACGGCACCAACTCTCTTCTCAATCTCTCAATCTCTTCTCAATCTCTTCTCTTCTCTTCTCTTCTCTTCTCTTCTCTTCTCTTCTCTTCTCAGCGTCCTCTGCGCTCTCTGTGTCCTCTGCGTTAATTCTTATCTTTTTCTTCGCTTTCCTTTTTTGCCTTCCCCACATCTCTCTCCACCTGTGTTACAACCACCTCATGTCCAACAATTCTCTTCTCGTCCTCGGCCTCATGTCCGGCACCTCCGCCGACGGCATCGAAGCCGCCTTAGTCCGCATCTCCGGCGCTCCACCAAAACTAAAATCCAAACTCGAAGGCCACGCCTCCCTCCCCATTCCCAAACCCATCCGCCAAAAAATCCTCCAAATCGCCGAAGGCGCTCCCCTCCCCGCCACCGAAATCAGCCAACTGAATTTCCGCCTAGGCCAACTCTTCGCCGACGCCGCCATAGCCACCTGTAAAAATCTCCGCGTCCCTCTAAAATCTCTCGACCTAATCGCCTCCCACGGCCAAACCGTCTTCCATCAAGGCCCACCAATCCCCTACCTCAGCGCCAAAACCTCTTCGACTCTCCAAATCGGCGAGCCCTCCGTAATCGCCGCCCGCACCGGCGTCACCACCATCGCTGACTTCCGCCCCGCCGACATGGCCGCCGGCGGTCAAGGCGCCCCGCTAGTCCCCTTCGCCGACTACCTCCTCTACCGCCACGAAAAACTCGGCCGCGTCTCTCTAAATCTCGGCGGCATCGCCAACGTCACCGTAATCCCCGCCGCTGCCAAACCACAACACGTCTTCGCGTTCGACACCGGCCCAGCCAACATCCTCATCGACGCCCTGGTCTCGCACTTCACCAAAGGCCGCCAGCGTTTCGACAAAAACGCACGCCTCGCCCGTCGTGGCCATATCAACAATGCTTTGATCTACCGCCTAATGAAGGATCCCTATCTCAAACTTCGTCCGCCAAAGTCTACCGGCCGCGAATACTTCGGCGCGCACTACATCAAGGATCTCCTCAACTTCTCCCGCAAACACGAAATAAGGCCGGCCGACATCCTCTACACCGTGACCTATTTCACCGCCGCATCCGTTGCGGATGCCCTTCGCCGCTTCGTCATCCCCAAACACAAAATCTCCCAACTCGTCGTCTCCGGAGGCGGCGTGCGTAATCCTCTTCTCATGGCTCAACTCGAAACTCTTCTCAGAATCGATTCTTTCTCCTCTCGCCGCTCGCCTGCCCCGGGCGAAGCCAAGGGACCCTTCGCCACTCGCCACTTTCCAAACACTTCCATCGAAGTACTTCCTTCCACCCACTTCAACGTCCCCGAACAATCCAAAGAAGCCTACGCATTCGCCCTCCTCGCCTACGAAACCTTTCACCACCGCCCCTCCAATCTCCCCTCCGCCACCGGCGCCACACGCCCCGCCATCCTCGGCAAAATCTCCTATGCGTAATCTCTCCTCCGTGTAGGGGCGGCTTTACGCCGCCTTCTTGTCCGCGCCCAAAAAGTGGGCGTACCTGTGGCAAAGGCTTGCCCTGATCTGCGAAGGGCATTCCTGCCTGTGCTCTTGGGTTAGATTTTCTTTGATCTGTCATCCCGACCGGAGTGGCCGGTATTTTCTTGCGCACCGTAGTTCGGTGCGCCAGCCACAGAGCGCGCCTTTTGCGTCCCGCGTGCTTCACCGGGCGGGAGGCGCCGTGGCACAATCTAAACCATTCACTCTTACCGATTGCTGATAACTGATTGCTGATTACTGATTATTGATTACTTCTTTCTACGCCGGCACCACGTCATCCCCCTCCAGCGCCTCCTGAATCGTCTCCGCTGGTATCGCCCCTTCGCGCCCAATGCACCAATTCTCCCCGCGCAATTCCACGATCGTCGACGGCACCAATTCCCCCGCCTCACCCGTGTCCAATATCAGCGGAATCCGATCCCCCAGCTGCAGCAACACCTCTTCCGCGTTCGCGCAAGTATTCGACCCCGTCAAATTCGCGCTCGTCCCCGTCAAGGGCACTCCCAGCTCTTCAATCAAGCTGCAAACCACCTCATTCTTCGGCCACCGCAACATAATCCGCCGCGTGTTCGCCGTAACTTTCAACGGCAACCGGTTCGACGCCTCCACCACCACCGTCAACGGCCCCGGCCAGCAAGCCTGTGCCAGCCGGTAAAAATTTGCCGGCAAATCCCGCGACAGCGCCCGCGCCTGCGCCAGCGAATTGATCAGGATCGGCAGCGCCCGCGATTCCGGCCGCCCCTTCACGCGAAAAATCTCTTCCACCGCCGCCAAATTCACGGGATCCGCCGCCAGCGCATACAACGTGTCCGTCGGAATCGCCACCACCGCGCCACGACGCAGCCACGACGCCGCATACCGAATCGTGTGCTTATCGGGGTTCTGCGGGTCGACTTTCAACACTTCGGCTGACAATTTGTAATCGCCATCCTCTTTTGGAAGCTGCGGCTCATGCCCACGCTGGGCCCGCTCAATGCCCAAACAAGCCGCTCGCACAGGACGCTACCACACGCCGCATACCCGCGCAATGATACCCGCCACCTGTAGTCTGTGCTCTTCTCTTCTCCGATGGGTGCCGCACCCTGCGTTTTTCAGGGTGCGGGTTTTCTCTTCTCTGCGTTCTCTGTGTCTCTCCGTTCAGTCCTCTTTCTCTTCTCAGCGCCCTCAGCGTTCTCAGCGAACTCTGCGTTAAGCCTTTCTCTCTGCTCTTTTCCATTTTCTATTTCACTTTATGCTACCCTGCCCTCCAATGCCTCCAACTCCCAAACCAGCTCCCGACGGCGTCCTAACCAGCCGCGACAACCGCTGGCTCAAGCAATTCCGCATCGCCCTCCGCGGCGGCCTCCAAACCGATTCCGGCAGCGTAGGCGTCGAAGGCCTCCGCCTCGTCGAAGAAGCCCTCGAATCCGGCTGCCAGATCGAAGCCGTCCTCTTCAGCGAATCCGGCGAACGCCACCGCGAAAAATTAGCGCACCTGATCTCTCGCCCCGAAATGGCTTTCCCCGTCCTAAAAACGACCGATCGCCTCTTCGAAGGCATCGCCGACACCGAACACCCCCAAGGCGTAGCCGCCCTGGTCGTCCCCCGCCAAACCCAACTCGAAGATCTCTTCGCCACCCCGCGCGGCGCTTGCTCTCCGCTAATCGTGGTTCTCGCCGGCGTCCAAGACCCCGGTAACGTCGGCACCATCCTCCGCACCGCCGCCGCTTTCGGCGCCACCGGAGCCGTCACCTCCGCCACAGGCCAAAGCGGCACGGCCAGCCCCTACTCTCCCAAAGCCCTCCGCGCCTCCGCAGGCGCAGCCCTCCATCTTCCTCTCGTAGCAGGAGCCGCTCTCGGAATCTTGCTCACCCAATTCAAGCTCAACGCCATCTCCACCATCGCCACCTGCGTCCACGAAAATTCTCACGCCGGGAATCCTCCCTCCGCCCCCTGGGAACTCGACTGGTGCCAGCCCATCGCCCTCCTCGTCGGCAACGAAGGCGCCGGACTCCCCGAAGACGTCGTCCACTCCGCCGACGCCCGCATCCAAATCCCGATGCAGCGCCACGTCGAATCCCTCAACGCCGCCGCCGCTGCCGCCGTTCTCTTCTACGAAGCCTTCCGCCAGCGCCAACGCAAATAATCCCGCCATCTTTCCTGTGTAGGGGCGGCTTTACGCCGCCTTCCTGGATTCCTCCTCGCCTTTGTAGCGGCCACCTTCAGGTGGCCAAACGTTCCTTCCGTGTTTTCCCACACCCAAAAAAAACGGTCAGGTCTCCACCCAGCCGCCCGCCCCCCCTATCCAATTTCCAATTTCTATCCTCTAACGCCGCACCGCCGCCGTCGCCCCCGTCGCAATCATCACCGGCGCCGACACCACCGACGCCTCCCCCCTCGGAATCTTCGCCCGCAACGGACTCGTTTCCATATTTGCCATCCCGTCCGCCTCCGACATTATCAGAAACACATACGTATTCCCTGCGCTCAAGAACGGCACTTGCATCGACGTTTTCGCCGTCCCGAATTGTCCTACGGGAATATATTCCACAGTTCCGCCGTTCGTAAGAGTTCCCAACTCAAACACTTCTACGTAGTATCCGTAAGGTTGTCCCATCGCAGGCGCATTCCACGAAAGATTCACGCTCGTCGTATTCAACGTCGCCGTCTGAAAAATACTTGCGCCGTTAATCGTCGGATTCTGCACTGGCCCCAAAATGGGTGTCACCGGGCCCGCCGGCACAGCTGTCGTCTGCACATCCGCCAGCATAAAAGTATCCGTAACCGTCGAATTCGGACGCGGCAAACTCACCTGCGTCTCCTGGCAATATTGAAACAGCCTCTGCCACTCCGCGGGAAAAGGATCTCCGTAAGACAGCACGCCGTAGTCCACATCCGTAACAATAGGAGGCAGAGGATTTGGGATAAAAGGGAAACCCGCTTGTACCACTGAGCTCCCACAACTGTTGAGCCCCGAAACTGAGATGAAAGTCGGCGGCGGCGCGGGTCTCAGCATCGAAAAGCCAGGCCCATTCGCACCGACAAAAAGCGCCACCCCCAACCGGTCCGTCAGATAGGGTTGCGCATACAGAAAATAGTTGCTCGAACTCGGGGAGGAATTCGACGGCGCAATCCCCGACGCCAAGCTCGCCCATTGCGTCCCCTGAATACTAAGCGGGACCGTCTCCGCCGGACTCGGCGACAGCGTCGCCGTTATGTTATTTGTGGCTCCATCCGCCAGCGTCAGCCCGGCCAGCGTTGCGGTCGGCCCCAGCGTGAATCCGCTAAACGCACCGCTGCTCGTCATCACGTAATCCGCAACAAAAATCGTATTGATCTGCGACCAGTCGATGAAACTCGGGGCAGGGACGCTCCCATTTACCGTCGTCGCGCCAATGGCCAGAATCAGTGGAAACGGCAACTGCGACAATCCTTCCCCAAGCGTCTGCACCGTAACGTAGTCCCCCGTCTGCACGGGCTGCAAACCGCTGATCGAATAATTGAATGTCGTTGTCGCGGGCGAATTCACCCCGGCCAACGGCATGCCGACGATATCCTCCCCAAAATCAAAATCGCTCGTTGCGATCCAGAAATACTCGCCCGGCGCCACCTGAAGCCAAACATAGCCAGCCGGCACATTGGGAATACTGAAGCCTCCGCCCGGATTCGCCGCGCCGTTCAGCCGCGTGAGCGATCCATCCGATTGCGGAACCAACGCCGCGGGATACAACCCATCCGGCGGCCAGATCCGGTTCGCACTATTCGATCCGGAAGCGCCCCAATACCTCACCACATCCGTGATGTAGATGTTCCCATTCGGCGTCACGCTCCACGTCTGCGTCGCGCTTCCTCCCGACGCCGTCGTCGCCGTCACCGTAAATGCATTCGGCACTCTCGACTCCGCATGCGTCGGAGTCCACGTAATCGTGCTCCCCGCAAGCGTCGCGCCCACCGGCCCGCTGCTCAGCGCGAACGTGATCGCGCTCTTGTCCGGCGAACTCGCCGTCAACTGATACGTGTACGTCGTCCCTTCTTCCGCCCCCATCACAGGCGTACTCGTAAACTGCGGATTCACGGGCGTGCTCGTCCCGCCGCCGCTTCCGCCTCCGCATCCAACAAAAATATACCCAGCAAAAAACACAACAACCGGAACAAACTTCCACCGTATCCAGGTCATGAGAGGGTCCTCAGGCTTTCCCGCGCGCCCGTTAGCCTATCCCACACGTCCCCGCCGAGACAAGCCTCCCTTACGTGGCACAGCCATTCCTGGCTGTGCTCTTGGGTTTCTCTTCTCAGCGCACTCTGCTTGCCCTGAGCGCCTCTTGCGAAGGGCGCTCTCCTCAGCGCACGGCGTCTACCCCCGACCCGGTCGGGGCGTTAAGTCCCCTTCCTCTCTTTCTGTGATTCGATTTCTCCCCAAAAAACTCTTAAACTCTATTCCTGATGAGCCTCTTCCCCACGCTCCCCGAACCCGAAACTTCCGCGGCCCTCCAGCCTCTCGCCGAGCGCATGCGCCCCCGCACCCTCGACGAATTCATCGGCCAGGAAAAACTTCTCGGCCCCGGCAAACCCCTCCGCGTCCAAATCGAATCCGACAATCTCTCCTCCATGCTCTTCTGGGGCCCTCCCGGCTGCGGCAAGACCACTCTCGCGCGCCTCATCGCCCGCCTCACCAAAAGCGAATTCATCCCCTTCAGCGCCGTCACCAGCGGCATAAAAGAAATAAAAGAAGTGATGGCCGAGGCCGAAAAAAAATCTCGCTCTGGCCTCCGCACCATCGTCTTCGTCGACGAAGTCCACCGCTTCAACAAGTCCCAGCAAGACGCCTTCCTCCCTCACGTCGAAGCCGGCCACATCCTCTTCATCGGCGCCACCACCGAAAATCCTTCCTTCGAAGTCATCTCTCCGCTCCTCTCCCGCACCAAGGTCTACGTCCTCGAAGCCCACACCACGCCGCAAATCGTCGAACTCCTCCACCGCGCGCTAGCCGACAAAGAACACGGCCTCGGCAACGAAAATATCTTCGCCAGCGAAGACGTCCTCTTCCGCATCGCCTCCTACGCCAACGGCGACGCCCGCACCGCCTACAACATCCTCGAACTCTCCTCCAAAAGTGTAGAGCCGGGTGCCCCACCCTCCGGTTTTGAGGGTGGGTCTTCGATCTCAGCCTCCACCCAGCCCGTAAAACACATCACCAAAGATCTCCTCGAATCCCTCCTCCAGCGCAAAATGCTCCGCTACGATAAAGCCGGCGAAGAGCACTTCAATCTCATCTCCGCCCTCCACAAATCCGTCCGCAATTCCGATCCCGACGCCGCCCTCTACTGGCTCGCCCGCATGCTCGAATCCGGCGAAGAGCCTCTCTATCTCGCTCGCCGCCTCGTCCGCATGGCCAGCGAAGACATCGGCCTCGCCGAACCCGGCGCCCTCGCCGTCACCCTCGCCGCCAAGGACGCCTTCGATTTTCTCGGCGCTCCCGAAGGCAATCTCGCCCTCGCGCAAGCCGCCGTGTATCTCTCGCTCGCGCCGAAATCCAATGCCCTCTACACGGCCTACGGCGACGTCCTCGAAGACGTCCACAAAACCGAAGCCGATCCCGTGCCGCTCCATCTCCGCAACGCCGTCACCGGCCTCATGAAAAATATCGGCTACGCCCAGGGCTACAAATACGCCCATAATTTCGACGACAAAGTCACCGACATGGCCTGCCTCCCAGACAACCTTTCCTCGCGCGCCTACTACAAACCTACTGACCAGGGCTTCGAAGCCCGCTTGCGCACCCGAATGGACGAAATTCGCAAAATCAAATCCAAAGCCACAGGCACCGCCAGGTAAACCGATGCGCAAACCAATCACCCGCGCAATGCAATTCGCTCTGCTCGCCGCTCTTCTCTGCGCCCTCTGCGCCTCCTCCCCTCTTCTCTCCGCGTTAAACTCTTCTCCTTCCTCAACTCCCGCTCGCCCCAAAATCCTCCAAATCCTCCAGGTCCGCATTTTCACAACCAATGCCCCGGTCGCAAACGACTTCTATTACGGCATCCTGCGGACTCTGGCTTTGGCGAATACCGATGCAACAAAGTGCAACTGGTGCGAAAAAATGTCCAAGGATGAAAACGGACCCGTGGCGCTCGATCCTGTTCGGGGATCGCTGCCGGATAGTCTGCTGAGCGCTATCATCTTCGAAACCGACGACGCCGATCATCTGCGAAAATTCTTGGAAAAGAATAAAGTGAAAGTCGAGAAATGGACGAAATGGCCCTCTGGCGCCATGTTTACGGTTTTCGATCCCGAAGGCCATCGCCTGATATTTGTCCAGGCCTCGGGTTACAACCAGCCATCATTAGGTATGCCCGGCGCGTACGCGGCACCCCTTCCCAATTGGCCACACATCATTCACGCCGGGTTCGTAGTTCACGACCGCGCAACTATGGATCGCTTCTATAAGGACATTCTGGGTTTTCACCTCTACTGGCAGGGCGGCATGCACGAAGGCGAAACAAACTGGGTGGACATGCAAGTCCCCGACGGCACCGACTGGATCGAGTACATGTTGAATGTTCCGCCGGATGCCAACCAACACACCCGCGGCGTCATGAATCACATTGCCCTTGGAGTGGCTGACATGCGCCAGGCCGACGATGAATTGTTGCAGAGCAAATTGCGCTTACCGATCAACGAAGCTCCCAAAATCGGCCGCGACGGCAAATGGCAACTCAACCTCTACGACCCCGACCAAACCCGCGTCGAACTCATGGAATTCACCCCAGTCGAAAAACCCTGCTGCAGCGAGTACACTGGTCCTCACCCGAAACCATGATCTCGCGCTCGCCCTCCACTTCCCCTCTTCTCAGCGTACTCTGCGCTCTCAGCGTACTCTGCGTTAGTCTTCTCTTTTTTCCCTCCGCGTCCGAAGCCCAAAACTTCGACAAGCCCGTCACTAACATCGACGAAGAAGTCACCGCCTTCGCCTACGCCCCCAACGGCAACGTCGTCTTCTCCGTCCGCCGCACCTTCAAAGCCAAAAAATACGATCTCCAGCGCGACGACATCTGGCTCCTCGAAGCCGGCGGCAAGCGCAAGCGCCTCTTCGAAGGCCAGAAATTCACTCACGACGAAAAGCTCTTCACCTACCAGGTCGAATCCTTCACCTGGTCCCCCAATGCCCACATCATCGCCGTCCAGCTCTTCACCACCAGCATGGACCCCGACGCCGGCGCCCGTGAAGATGCCCCCGCTCTCCTCCTCCTCGACGATTCCGGCCGCGAACTCCGCCCCAATGGGAAAGATTCGCTCGTCATGCACGCGCAAAATCCACTCTGGCTCCGCGACAACCAAACACTCGTCTACCTCAACAATGAGGACACGCCTCAAGGCCTCTACGCCATGCAATATTTGAATATTTCCACCGGCCCCGCGGGTAAAGCATTTGAGGGCCGCACCTTCGAAGGAGCATCGCGCATCTCCGGCAGCAACGCCGCGATCGCCGTCGAGCAAAATCGCAACTGGGACGGCCCTGCGCGCCTCCAGCGCCTCGATCTTCTCGCCCAGGAAGACAAGGAAGTCGCCACTCTTGACGCCTACTCCGGCGGAATCGTCGTCTCGCCCAGCGGCACGCGCATCGCTTATTTTCTCGACAAGGAAGTCCTCGAAATCCGCGATCTCACCGTCCCCGTCCGCATTGCCCGCATGCGCGTCGGCCTCGGAGTGCTCCAGTGGTCCGCCGACGAGTCACAAATCTATCTGAAGCGCACCGTCGAAAAGAAATCCGCCGACCTCGTCACCTTCCGCATCCCCGAACTCCGCGCCTACCCGCCGCACTCCGAAGTCCCCGTCCTCGAACCCGAACCCCGGATGCTCCTCCACGGCCTCACCATCCGCGAATATTCCCTCTCCCCCGACGGCCGCTTCCTCGCCATAGTCCTCCCCGGCAAGCGCAACCTCCAAATCTTCTCCTTCTAACTCCTGTCTCTCTTCCGTGTGGCACAAGCACTCCTGCCTGTGCTCTTCGAACTAAATTAAGTCACCCAACAAATGACCTTGAGGATGCCCCCTCCTTCGCGCCTTCCGCGATAGGTGGGTTCTTACGACCTAGCGCCACAACCCTCTTTTCTTCTCAGCGCACTCCGCGCTCTCAGCGAACTCTGCGTTCATTCCTTCTTCCGCACCAGTCACCAGTCACTATTCACCAATCACCCTCTTCTCCTCTTATGCTCCACCATCAAACACGAATCCTCCACCACCACCAATCCCGCCGCCCGCGCCTTCTCCGCCGCCTCCGCATTCTCTATCCCCAATTGCATCCACAAAACCTTCGCCCCAATCCCAATCGCCGACTCCGCCACCGCAGGCAACTCTTCCGCCCGCCGAAACACATCCACAATATCCACCGGCTCCGGCACATCCTCCAGCCGAGCGTAAGCCTTCGCCCCCAAAACCTCCGCCTCATTGGGGTTCACAGGAATAATCCGGTATCCCGCGGCCTTGAGATACTCCGCCACCCCATGCGAAGCCCGCATCGCGTTCGAAGACAATCCCACCACCGCAACAGTCTTCGCCCCGCGCAATATCTGCGCCACCACGTCGCTGCCAGCATTAAAGTTTTCCGGCATATGTAGTTTCATGCGTGTTCGATGAAACTCAACTCCAAGCTGGTACGCTTCTCCTCAGCGTTCTCTGCGCTCTTACCTCGGCGAACTCTGCGTTAAGTCCCCTCTTACGTAAAATCCAACCTACACTTTTCGCCCGCCCATTTTCTATTTTCCAATTTCCATTTTCCAAAATTAAACCGGCCGATTCGAAAACTCGTCCGCCAAAACCGTCTTACCCGCCGGCCGCACCAGCGCATGCGCCAGCGCCCCAATCAATTTCGTATTCTCCGCCGGACTCCCCACCGATATCCGTATCGCCTCCGGCAGTCCCATCCACCCCAGCGGCCGGATAATCACGCCCTCCTGCAACAACTCATCGCACAGCGCCTTCGCCCGCGGCCCGATCGGCACAAACAAAAAATTTGTCTCGCTTTCCACCGGCGCCAGCCCCAGCTTCTTCAATTCCTCGTGAAGCCGCTTCCGCTCCCCCCGGTTAATCTCCACCGACTTCTGCACATGCTCCTCATCATCCAAAGCCGCCAGCGCCGCCGCCTGCCCCACGCTCGTAACATTGAACGGCGTCCGCAGCTTGTTCATCTCCGCCACCAGCGTCGGATGCCCGATCCCATACCCGATCCGCAGCCCGGCCAATCCATAAACTTTCGAAAACGTCCGCAGCGTCAACAAATTGTTGTACTCGCGAAACAACTCCATCGCCTTTGGCAAATCCTCCCGGTCCGCATACTCCCGATACGCCTCATCCAAAACGATCAGCACGTCCCCTGGCACCTTCTTCAGGAACGCGCCAAACTCCGCCGCCCCAAACGCCGTCCCCGTCGGATTGTTCGGGTTCGCGATGTACACAATCCGCGTCTGCGGAGTCACCGCTCGCGCAATCGCCTCCAGGTCAAACCCAAAATTCTTCAGCGGAGTCAATATCAATTTCCCCCCGCTCGCCCGGATCGCAATCGAAAACAGCGCGAACGACCCCTCGCTCGTAATCCCTTCGCTTCCCGGCTTCAGCAGCACCCGCGAAGCCAGGTCAATAATCTCGCTCGATCCCAATCCCACAAAAATTTCGTCCGCTTTCACGCCAAATCGCAATCCCAGCACTTCTCGCAGCCGCTTGCTTCCTCCATCCGGGTACCAGTTCGCATCCCCCAAAGCCCTCCGCGCGGCTTCCATCGCTTTCGGCGAAGGCCCCAGCGGATTCTCGTTCGACGCCAGCTTCACCGCATGAATCTTCAGCTCCTGCTCCACCTCTTCCACCGGCTTCCCGGCCACGTACGCCGGCAGCCCCTGAATGTAGTCCGGGATCAGCTCTTCCAATGTGTGCGTCATAATCAAAGTTTATAGGCATTATCATCTTTTGCGAAGTCCCCTCCGCTCACTGGATAACCCGTCAGCTGCCTTCGAATTATCGTCTGCAAATAGTACAGTCCGCGCCCACCTTTTTCGCATCCTCGATTCTCCTCCACGCATCCAATCCGTCGATGCCCGCCCCGCACCAAACCGTAGCTTCGTCCGGTTTCACCCCGGTGCCTTTTTCGCAAACTCCCTTGCACTCTCTTCGTTCCATAAATACAATATATCGCATGGCGATATATTCCCGGAACCCTGCCTCCGGTGGTATGCTCTCTCTTCCGGTGGATTTCGCACGACAACCAATCTGTAGTGTCTAGGAGGACACGAATGAATCATCCGCACTCCCCGCTGCATCGCTCGCTTCTCATTTTCGCTTCAGCAGCTATTTTGATTGTCGCTGGCTGCCACAAGAAACCGACTCCACCACCTCCGACGCCCGCGCCTCCACCGCCGGCCGCCGCCAAACCCACCGTAAGTATTTCCGCCGATCCCACCACCATCAACAAGGGCGAATCCTCCAAGCTCACCTGGACCACCACCGACGCCACCAACGTCTCCATCACTCCCGAAGTCGGCGCCGTTACTCCGCAGGGCTCCACCACCGTTACTCCTGCTAGCTCCACGACCTATTCAATCACCGCAAGCGGCCCGGGCGGCAACGCAGATTCCAACATCCGCGTCAGCGTCAACGCCCCTCCTCCTCCGCCTGCTCCCAAGGGTCCCAGCTTCGAGGAACTCTTCGCCCAGGAAGTGCGTGACGCTTACTTCGACCTCGACAAGGCCGACATCCGTCCTGATGCCCGTGCAGCCCTCGAGAAGACCGCTTCCTTCCTCAAGGGCTATCCGAACGCGAAGGTCATCATCGAAGGCCACTGCGACGAACGCGGCTCCACCGAGTACAACCTCGCTCTCGGCGACCGCCGTGCCAACGCCGTCAAGCAATACCTTGTCAACCTCGGCATTCCTGCCGCCAATCTCAGCACCGTCAGTTACGGCAAGGAAAAGCCCTTCTGCACCGAGTCCAACGAAACCTGCTGGCAACAAAATCGCCGCGGCCACTTCGTCCCGGCCAGGCCCTAACTAAGCTTCTCGGGCTACAACACAAGGGCGGCTCGCCTCGTGCGGGCCGCCGTTCTTTTTTTGAGTGCGGAGGCAAAGGCTCCGCTTTAACGCCTTAATCACCGCCTCTCAAATCCTGCGTCGATCGCTCAACTTTGCATCGGCTGTTTTTCTGTCATCCCGACCGGAGGCCCGCGCCTTTTGCGGGCGGCAGCGGAGGGACCGTGGCAACCAACGCTCCCCATCTCGACTCGATGGGACGACCTCAGTCCCGTCGCCTCCTGCTATCTGTTAACTGTTATCTCGTATCCTCTTCAATCTTCCATTCCCCACTTGCTACCCACCCAATCTGCCAGTACATTTGATTATTGGGGCGCAATCCGCTCTTCGTCCAAAATTGTCCCCGTACCCATGCCCAATTTTTCGGAGGTCTTAATCATGCGTGTTCGCAACATTCTCTACTTCTCCGGCGCCATGCTTGCCGCCGCCGTCGCTGGCAGCCTTGTCGGCCCCAAACCCGTTATGGCCGTAGCCCGCGAGCTCATCGAGCTTCAGCGCGATGTCACCACCATCCTCCAGGGTCAAAAAGATATGCAGACCCAGCTCACGCAGGACCACACTGTGCAGAAAACCCTCATCGAGCAATCCGCCGACACCGTCAACAAGCTCAACACCACCATGAGTTCCCTCCAGAAATCCGTTCAGGACGTCCAGGCCAACTCCGGCACGCGTCTCGACACCATGTCCACTCAGGTCCAGGGACTCTCCGACAATCTCGAGGAAATCAAGTCCCGCCTCGGCAAAGTCAATCAGCAATTGGTGGATTTGCAAAACTCCGTTCAGAGCATCGACGCGCGCCTCGCCGGCGGCAATCCAACTGGTGCTCCCGCCGGTTCTGCTTCCCCGAGACCCGGCGGCGACCCCGGCGCTGCCTCTGTCTCTCCTTCCGGTCCACCACCTTCCGCCGATAACCTCTATTCCAACGGACTTCGCGACATCACCAGCGGCAAATACGATCTCGCCCGCTCCGAATTCCAGGACTACCTCAAGTTTTACAGCGACACCGACCTCGCCTCCAACGCCCAGTTCTATCTCGGCGAAATTGCCTACTCCCAGCATCAATACCAGCAAGCTGTCACCGAGTACGACAAGGTCCTCACCAACTATCCCAAGAGCTTCAAGCTCGCCTCCGCGCGCTATAAAAAGGGCATGGCTCTCATCGAACTCACCCAGAAAGCCGCCGGTGTTAAGGAACTCCGCGAGGTCGTCAAGCGCTACCCCGGCACCGAAGAAGAGCGCCGCGCCCGCGCCAAACTAAAAGAACTAGGCATAGCCGTCACCGCCTCCACCGCCCACTGACTTTTGAGTGCGAAAGCAAAGCTTTCGCTTTTACGCGCCCAGCCCCTCTCCCGAATTCGCCTCCAGTCTCTCCTCCCGCGTTCCAGTAAGCTCTCCGCCAACCGACTCCCCAGCGCCGGAGGTGCGCCAGAATTTAGCCCACTGTGTAAGCACTGGGTCAGTGGCGCACAAACTCCCAACAGCGCCAGCTGCGCGGCAGAATCTAGCCCAGCGCGTGAGTGCTGGGTCACATCGGCCTCAACGGCCTCAAGCGCTGTAGGTGCGACACATCCCTCCGATTCGCACAACGCTACTCCCCGGACACCGGCACCTGTTTCTCCTCTCTCTTCACTCTCCACTCATTTCATTTTTCTTCTCCGCCGTGCTATCTTCATCTTTTCCGTGGCTTCGTCCTCGCCGCTTTCAGCATCAAGGAGCAACTCAAATGTCCGTCAACAAAGTCATCCTCATCGGCCGCCTCGGTCGCGACCCCGAAACCCGCTTCACCTCCGGCGGTCAGGCCGTCGCCAATTTTTCCCTCGCCACGGACGAATCTTACAAAGACCGCAACGGCGAACGCCAGAAACGCACCGAATGGCACAAAATTGTCGTTTGGGGCAAACAAGCCGAAATCGCCCAACAATATTTGAAAAAGGGTTCTCAGATATTTATTGAAGGCCGCATCCAATCCCGCGAGTGGCAAGACAAGGAAGGCCAGAAGCGCACCAGCTTTGAAATTGTCGCCACCAATTTCCGCATGCTCGGCGGCCGCGGCGACGGCATGGCCGCTGGCGCCAGCGCCGGCGGAGGCGCCCCCGCAGCCCGCGGTGGCGACGACTTCGGGCACGAAGCCGCCCCCTCCGAAGATTTCGGACCCTCATCCGGGCCCGAAATCTCCGACGAAGACATCCCTTTCTAGTGTAACGGCGGCTTTACGCCGCCCTCTTTCATTCCCCACGCTTCTCCAACATTTGTAGGGCCCGTCCGCCACGGCGGAGGGCCGCTCTTCTCTTCTCCGCTTCCGTCATCCCGACCGGAGTGGCCGGCATTTTCTTCCGCGCCGTCTGCGGCGCGCCGGCCACGGAGCGCGCCTTTTGCGTCCCGTGTGCTTCACCGGGACGGAGGGACCACGGCAACCAACTGCCCCAATCTCAATTCGATGGAATCACCCAGGCCCTCCTCGCCTCCTGCTATCTGTTATCTGCTTACTGTTCTCCTCTCGCAAAAAGAAAGAGCGAAGAAGCCGCCAGGCCCCTCCGCTCATCCTCTTTTCCGAAAACTGTAAACTGTCAACTGTCGACTGTTAACTTCCGCTTCCTACTCCATCGTCAGCACCACCCGAAACTCCGCCTTCCCCGACGTCATCCGTTCATATGCTTCCTTCACCTTCGTCAGCGGAAACTTCTCCACCATCGGCCGCACTCCCGAATACGCCGAAAACTCCAGCGTCTCCTGCGAATCCATCGCCGTCCCCGAAGGCCATCCCTGAATTCCCCGCCGAGCCATCAGCAATTGCACCACGGAAACTTCCATCGGCTCGAACGGCGCTCCCACCACCAGCAATTTCCCTCCGACGCCCAATCCACCGATCATCTCGGACATCGCCTTTGCATTCGGCGCCGTCGCCAGGATCACTTTCGCGCCTCCCATCTTCTGCAGCGCTTCCGCCGCGTTCGTCGCCTTAGTATCAAGGTACGCGTGTGCCCCCAGTTTCTTCGCCAGGGCCGCGTTCTCCGGTCCGCGCCCGATTCCCACCGTCCGGTATCCGGCCTTCGCCGCAAACTGAATCCCCAAATGCCCCAGCCCGCCGATCCCCTGCACGGCCACCAGATCGCCCATCCGCGCCCCGCTGTTTCGCAGCGCGTTAAACGTCGTAATCCCCGCGCACATCAACGGCCCCGCCTCTGCCCAATCAATCTCCCCCGGCAGCAGCGCCACCGCCTCATGTCGCGCAATCATGTACTGCGCGAATCCGCCGTCCCGCGTCACGCCGGTGATCGGCTCGTTCACGCAGGTCACAAAATCCCCGCGCCGGCAGTTCGCGCACGTAAAGTCATGGCCGCCATGCCATCCCACTCCCACCCGGTCGCCTTTCTTCCACTCCGTCACTCCCGCGCCCACCTCATCCACCACGCCCACCGCTTCATGTCCCGGAACACGGGGAAACTGCAAGCCCGGCCATAGTCCATCCTTCACAAGGTGGTCGCTGAAGCAAATTCCGCAAGCCTTCACCTTGATCCGCACCTCGCCCGCCGCCGGCGCCGGAATCTCCCGTTCCACCAGCTCAAATTCCCCGCCCGCCTTCCCCACCTGCGCCACAAGATTCTTAGCCATCTTTCATTCTCCATTCGCTGAGCTATTTGATTGTTTGACTGAACCCTGAACCGTTCACAAACCTGTCATTCCGAGGGCGCTTTTTGCCCGAGGAATCTGCTTTATCGTGCCATTTCGCCCAAAGGCAATTCCTCGCCTTGCTCACTTCTTCACCACAGCCACTGCTTCCACTTCGATCAGCCATTCCGGCCTCACCAGCCGCTGCACAAAAACAAACGTGCTCGTTGGCGGATTCGTCGTGTTCACGTATTTGTCGCGCACTTCTCTTACCACCGGCATCTGTGAGGGATCCACACCCGCCGCACAGTAATAGTTCAATTTGATGACGCTGTTGAAATCGCCCCCGGAAGCCTCCACCGCGGCTTTCAGGTTCTCAAAAACCTGCTGCACCTGCGCTCGAAAATCATCCTTCCCAACCAGATTCCCGGACTTATCCAGTGCGATCTGCCCCGCGATGTATACGATCTTCCCCTCCCCGACTTCCGCCACTTGCGAATAGCCCGCGGTCGGTTTCGCCATCGTTTCCGGATTGAAAATGTGAAACGCCTTCTCTTCATGCATCTTTGCGCTCTGCGTTCCCATTGTTTGTCTCCTTGGCGCCTCAAAATTGGCAGCAAACAAAACGGTGGCAGCTGAGGCTAATGCCTCAAGAGCCAGCATCGGCATTCTCATGATTTCCTCGCTTGTGTCAGTCAGGTATTTCCGGGCGCGAAGTCGATTCCGACCTCGGAAACCGCACCTCGCTTCCGGCAGTCGTCATTTGCACTAACGGGATCTCACCAGGACGACCAGGTCAAACAAACGCATCCCCCGCCATCCACTCCCCAATCGGATGCACCCCACAACTTCCCGTTACAATATCCTTACCTTTCCCAGCACCATGCCCGCCAGGGCATTCCAGGCCTCCTGATCGCTGCTATCTGTTCGCTGTTATCCCTCCCCTTTATCGCCAAAAATAAATCAAACTTTTCCACGTTCCCTTCGTCTTTCTCTTTATAACCAGCGTAGTGGTCCCAGAGTTCTCGACTCCTTCGCCGAGGTGGCCGCGGCGCGTTCCCGCATTCGGGGCGCATCGCTCGACCACCTCCCGATTGGCCTGCGCGGAGCTCGGCCAGGTGTGTGCCAACAAGCCTCACCGGCCCCACATGTTCGATACGGGGGCCACATGCTCATCTCGTTCCGTCTCATTCGCTCGCTCTTCGCTCCGTTTCTCGCTCTTGTTCTTCTAACCGCCACACCCATCGTCGTTTCCGCTCAATCTTCCACCCCCTCGGAATCGTATCTTCTCGGCCTCCACTACTTCTATGGCCGTTACGTTCCCCTTGACTATGAGAAAGCAGCCGCCTTATTCCGCGAATCCGCCAATGCCGGCGATCCCCGCTCGCAATTTATGCTCGGCTACCTCTACTCGTTCGGTTTCGGTGTCCCCAAGGATCTCGTTCGTGCCTCCGAACTCTTCCGCGCATCCGCCCTCCAGGGCTTTCCCCTCGCAGAGAACAACCTAGCCTCCTTGTACGAGCGTGGCCAGGGTGTCTCAAAAGACCTTCGTGAAGCCGTACGCTGGTACCTCGTCGCCGCCGTCCAGGGCGATCCCGTCGCCCAGGCCAATCTGGCCTCTCTTTATTACACTGGCACGGGCTTGCCTCAAAATTATGCCCAGGCAGCGCACTGGTTTCGGGCCGCTGCGGAGAATGGCCAGCGCAATGCCCAAAACAATCTCGCGGTGCTTTATTGTCTCGGCCAGGGCGTTCCAGTGGATCATGGCAAAGCCGCTTATTGGGCTCGTCTCGCGGCTGACCAGGGCCTGGTTCCCGCTCAAACCAATCTCGCCTACCTCTACGAACACGGTTGGGGCGTCCCGCTCGATTACGTTTCTGCATTTGCCTGGTACTCGCGAGCTTTTCGCGCGGGAAATCACCCTGCCGGCGAGAGCCTCTCCGCCCTTCGCCATCTCATGACCCAAAAGCAGTTGGACCAGGCCGCCGGACTCCTCGCCGGGCAAACTCCAGCTCCGGATTTATCTGCCTCTGTCCCTGCACTCGCATTCGGCACCGGCGATCTGGTCAAATGACCTCCGGCTTCTCTTCGAACAAGGTGATCCGCTGCTTGGGAGGCGCACCCCCAATCGTGCGCTGTAAGGCTTGAAGTCTACACAAAACCAAAAAGATTGTAGGGGCGGGGCTCGCCCCGCCCCCTGTTGCAGCACCGCCCAAACTCAATTTGGGCGAGGATGTCAACTGAGCCAGTCAACTTTATCCTCGATACAGCCAGGCGCAGCCCCACGCACTCCCTCGTGAACATCCCTCTCCCCCGCCCTCTCCTCTGGTGTACACTCGATACACTGCACTTCAATTACCCGGCACGCCTCGCCAGCGTTCCTTTGAGGTTCGCTTGCTACCCCTCGGCAAGATTCCCAAGCTCCTCATCGCCTTCGCTCTCGTCATAGCGGCGCTGCTTTTGCTCGACCTCGAAGCCGTTCACGACTCCGCCAAGCGCCTCCTGTTCTCCAACTCCCTCGATTTCTCCATGGTTTCGCTGGCCGCCTTCGGCTCCTTCTTTGCCGCCCGGCGTTCTAGTGGTTACGCTCGGCAGTTGTGGACTCTTCTTTCCATCGCGCTCGTTCTCGCCGCCCTCGCCCAGGGCCTCACCACCTATTACCAAACCTATGTTCCCGGTTCTTCGCTGATGCCTGTGCCTTCCGACATTTTTTTCATCGTCTGGGCTGCTCCGGTCTTCATGATGTTTCTGCCCCCGGTTGACGCGAAGTCGCCGGGCTGGGACTGGCTCCGCACTCTCGACTTCCTGCAAATCGCCATTGTCGCCGTCACCGCTTATCTTTATTTTTTCTATTCGCCTTCCCGCTGGCTCGCCAACCCCGCCGACATCCCTCGCCAGATTCTCATTCTTTACATCTTGCGTGACGCCGCTCTCTCCACCGGCTTTTTCTTCCGCTCCCGCACTTCTGTCTCTGCGGGGCTTCGCTCATTCTCCCTCGGCCTGTTTTTCGTTTTTGTGGCCGCCTCCCTTTCCGACGCCGGCTACCTTCTCAATCTGAAAAACTCCCTCGGCTCCGCCACTTGGAGCGACTTCCTTTTCCTCGTTCCATTCTTCGGTGTCATCCTTATCTCCGTCCGCTGGCCCTCCGGTCCGGGCGACACCATCGTCGAACCTCCCTCACGCATCGGCGATCTCACCGTCACTCATCTCCTGCCACTCTTCATTCCACTTCTCGTCATCTTCATGGGTCGCGGCATCGCCCGCGATCAATTTGCAGCCGCCTGGCTCGCCATCAGCGCCTCTTTCCTTTGTTCCGCTGCCCGCCTTATCCTCACCAATCGCAAGCAGCGCCAGGTTTCCGATGAACTTCTCCAAACCGAGCGCGCCCTCGCCCACTCCGAACATCTCCTCTCCTCCGCTTTCCGCGCCAGCCCCGACGGCTTTGCCATCAACTTTTTCCCCGACGGCCCTTACATCGACGTCAACGAAGGCTTCACCCGCCTCACCGGCTACGCTCGCGAGGAAGTCCTCGGCAAGACTCCCGTCGAACTGAATCTCTGGACAAATCCCGCCCTGCGCGCCAGCGTTCTCTCCGAGCTAAACCAGCACTCGGAAGTCCGCAACGTCGAATTCTCTTTCCGCACGAAATCCGGCCAGCTTCGCACCGGCCAGCTTTCCGGCTCTCTCCTGGAAATCGACGGCCACCGCTGTGCTCTCGTCGTCGTCCGCGATATCTCCGAGCAACGCAAAGCCGTCGACGCCCTCCGCGAGAGCGAGGAGCGTTTCCGCTCTTTTGTCGAAAACCTTCACGTTGGCATCGTCTCCAGCAGTCCGATCGGTGAAATTCTCTACGCCAATCCCGCCGCCCTGAATCTCTTCGACCTCCGCATCGAGCAGGTCACCGGCAAAATGCTCATCGATCTCCACCTCGAGCCTCTTCGCGAAGACGGTTCCGTGCTCCCCGACTCCGAAGGCCTGATTCCCACCGTCGTCTCCTCCCGCCGCCCCATCCACAATCTTGTCGTCGGCTGGCGTCACCTCCATTCCCACAAAACCATCTGGACTCTTATTGACGTCGTTCCTCAATTCAACTCCTCCGCCGAAGTCACCAACATCCTCGTCTCCCTCACCGATCTCTCCGAGCAGCGCCGCGCCACCGAAGCTCTTCGCGAAAGCGAAGAACGCTTCCGCACTCTCGTCCGCGATCTCCACGTCGGCGTCATCCTCACTGGTCCCGACGGCACGTTTGAATTCGCCAATCAGGCATCGCTCAACATGTTCAATCTCACGGCCGCGCAGGTCATCGGCCGTTCCGCCGACGAACTTGAAATCGTTCCCCTTGACGAGCGGGGGCGCGACATTCCCTATGCTAATCGCCCCGTCCCCACCGTCCTCCGCACCAAGCGTCCTCTTCACCAGGCCACCTTGGGCTACCGGATTCCGGGCCTCCCGGAGATCCTCTGGATTTTCGGCAATGCCGTCCCGCAATTTCATCCCGATGGCTCCATCCTGCGGGTCATCGCCACCTTCACCGATATCACCGATCTCAAAAACGCCGAGCGCGCCATTCACCAGCTTTCCACCGAACTGCTCAAGCTCCAGGACGAAGAGCGCCGCCGCATCGGCCGCGAACTTCACGACGGCATGGCCCAAACCGTTCTCGCCGTCAATCTCAGCCTCGCCCAGCTCCGTCAATCCGCCCAGCCGCTCAATCCCGCTTCCCATCGCGCTCTCGAAAAAGCTCGCGAACTCCTCCAGCAGATGTCTCGCGAAATCCGCACTCTCTCTTATCTCCTCCATCCTCCGTTGCTCGACGACCTCGGCCTCGTTTCTGCCCTCAAGGAATATGTGAACGGCTTCAGTGAGCGCAGCGGCATCGAAACCTCTCTCGAACTTCTCACCGGTTTTCGCCGCCTCCCCCAGATCGCCGAAACCGCCTTCTTCCGCATCACTCAGGAGTCGCTGGCCAACATCCAGCGCCACTCTGGCAGCAAGCGCGCCAAAGTTGTTCTCTGCGAAGGTTCCGATTGCGTGACACTCGAAATCACCGACTTCGGCACCGGCATGGCTGTCCCCTCTAATGGCGCCCCTCATCGCGGCCAGCCCCGCCTCGGTGTTGGCATCCCCGGCATGCGCGAACGCATGGCCCAACTCGGCGGCTCCCTCGAAATCGATTCCACCGCCGGCGGCACCACAGTGCGCGCTAGAATTCTTTTCTCAGCCCCGGTTCTCAAGGACTCCATCTATGCCCCCACTCTCCATTCTGATCGCCGATGACCACGCCGTCGTCCGCGCCGGCCTTCGCACTCTCCTCGAGTCGCGCCCCAGTTGGCAGATTTGCGCCGAGGCCGCCGACGGCCGCGACGCCGTCGAAAAAGCCGCAAAGCACAAGCCTCACATCGCCATCCTCGACATCGGCATGCCTCTCCTCAACGGTGTCGAATCCGCGCGCCAAATCCGCAAATCCTCTCCCTCAACCGAAATACTCATTCTCACCATGCACGAGTCCGACGACCTCGTTCAACAAGTCGTCGAAGCCGGCGCTCGCGGCTACATCCTCAAGGACGAAGCCGACCGCGTCCTCCTCGACGCCGTCCAGGCTCTCAGCCAGCACAAACCATTCTTCTCCGTCCGCGTCTCCGAAGCCGCCGTCATCTCCGAAGCTTCCGACTCCGCCAAATCTTCCCGCTCCCGCCTTACCCCCCGCGAACGCGAAATCCTCCAACTCCTCGCCGAAGGCAAAAGCAACAAGGAAGTCGCCAATCTCCTCAACATCAGCGTCAACACCGCCGAAGCCCACCGCGCCAACATCATGCTCAAGCTCGACTTCCACTCCCTAGCCGAACTAGTCATGTACGCCATCCGCAATAACATCATTCAGACTTAAGCGCGGCCTCGCACAATCAACCCTGAGCGAAGCCGAAGGGCTCCTCTCCTCCTCTCCTCTCCTCTCCTCTCCTCTCCTCTCCTCTCCTCTCCTGATTTTCCCTTTTTTCCTCTTACCTTTTCTTCTCTGCTCCGTCCCCTCTTCTCAGCGCGCTCTGCGCTCTCAGCGAACTCTGCGGTATCTTCTTCTCTTGGTTTCCTGTTATCTGTTCGCTGCTATCTGCTATCCCTCTTACTGATTACTCACAACATTCCCCTCTAGTGAAAATTCACTACGCAATCCCCCCAATACCTTTCCTCCTCCCACTCCTCCAATATGAACGTGCCTTAACAATGGAGCAGCAATGCCGCACATCGACCCAATCCGCGTCCTCGTAGCCGATGACTCCCCCGTCGCTCTGCGTTCCGTCTGCGACTACCTGGATTTTGCCGGCGGCCTCGAAGTTGTTTGCACCGCCAGCGACGGCATCAACGCTGTCCAGCTCGCCGCGCAGCATAAACCCGATCTGGCCCTGCTCGATTTCCGCATGCCGCGCCTCAACGGCCTGCAAGCGGCGCAAGCGCTTCGCCGCGCGTATCCCACCCTGCGTCTCATCATCTATTCCGAAATCCAGGGCACCACGCTCGAGCAGGAGTGCCGCAACCACGGTGCCGACGCGTACGTTTCAAAGGGCCGCCTTCCCGACGGCCTGCTCCACGAAATACGTCGTCTGTTCCCAGGTGCCGCTTTGTAGCCTGTGGCACAGGCACTCCTGCCTGTGCTCTTGGTTTTTTTTACTTGCAGTAGCGGCGACCTTCAGGTCGCCAAACAACACCGGCCACCCTGTAGCACAGCCATTCTTGGCTGTGCTCTTGGGTTTCTCTTATCCGGTTGGGCCTTCAGCCCGAAGTTTCCGAGCAGTTTCCAAAGCCACGCCATGGCTTTAGACAAAAGATGAGGAGTGTTTAGCAAGACCGATGTCAAACGTAGGATCGCAAGTTCTCTTTCTGGGCGAACTGCCCTTCTGGCTCAAAATTTCTCAATCCATCCTCGAGGCGCCCGCTGCCTCGGTGAAGATCTGCCGCGCGCCTTCGTTCAACGATGCCCTTCGCCGACTCAATTCCGAATCGTGGCAAGCCCTTCTTCTCGATCTCAGCCACCCGTCCGCTCAGGAGCTTCTGGCCGCCCGGAAGCTCCATGACGGTCTGGAATGCCTGCCCATCGTCGCGCTTCTTCCCATTTCCGATTCCCAATATCAACAGGCCGCGCTCGCCGCGGGAGCCGCTTCCTCGCTGGTTTTCGCCGACGTCAACGCCGCCTCACTGCAGCATGCTCTAATCACCGCCATCAACACCGAAACTCTTCGCAATTCATCCAGAAAGGTTAGCTCCATGTCATCTCCGTCCGAAATGTCTTCCACTGATCGTCACCAGATTTCAAAACTCGACGCCATCTCTCACGCCGTCAACAATCTTCTCTGCGTCATCAACGCCAACGCCGACATCCTCACCGACCAACTCGATTCCGCTCACAACGCCACCCGCAGTGTCACCCAAATCAAAAAAGCCACCAAATCCGCCGCCGACCTGATCCGTCTCCTAAAAACTCCCTAGCACTTTTGAGTGCGGGAGCAAAGCTCCCGCTTTTGCGGCCTGATTTCCACTACCAGACTTACCGCTCCTCCGACCAACCCAAACGCTTGTCTTCCTGAGCGTCCCGATTCCGATCGGGATGCGAAGGACCTCAACGCCAGCCGACCCGCGAACTCAACCGCCCCGTCGCGATTTCTCCGTGCCCTCTGTGCTCCTTCTCTGTGTCCTCTGTGTGAACTCTTTCTCCCTCTTCTCAGCGTCCTCTGCGCTCTCAGCGAACTCTGCGTTAATCTCTATCTCCCCTCCTTTACCTCCTTTACTTCCTTTACCTCCTTCTCTACTCTTCTTCCATGCCAACCACCAACCGTCAATGGCTCCTCGCCAATCGTCCCACCGGCCTAATCACTCCCGACGTCCTCCAACTAACCGATTCTCCCCTCCCCTCCATCTCCGATGGCCAAGCCCTCGCCAAAGTAAAATACCTCTCCATCGACCCCACCATGCGCGTCTGGATGACCGACTTCCCCCAATACATGCCTCCCGTCCAGCTCGGCGAAGTCATGCGCGCCTTCGGCCTTGCCGAAGTGATCGAATCCCGCCATCCCAATTTCAAAAAAGGAGACAAAGTCTCCGGCCTCACCGGCCTCCAGGAATACTGCGTCCTCGCCGGCGAAGGAAAAGGCGCCTTCCAAAAACTCCCCGGCATTCCATTTCTGTCCGACACCAATTTCCTGAATCTCCTCGGCATCAACGGCCTAACCGCCTACTTCGGCCTCCTCGATGTAGGAAAGCCCCAATCCGGTGAAACCCTCGTGGTCTCCGCCGCCGCTGGCGCCACGGGCAGCATTGTCGGCCAGCTCGGCAAAATCCACGGCTGCCGCGTAATCGGCATCGCCGGCACCGATGAAAAATGTAAGTGGATTAAAGACGATCTCGGCTTCGACGCCGCCATCAACTACAAGCACCCCGATTGGAAAGCCCAACTCGCGGCCGCAACTCCCAAAGGCGTGGACATCAATTTCGAAAACGTCGGCGGCGAAATCATGCAAGCCGTCCTCGACCGCATGAATCTCCACGGACGCGTCGTCCTCTGCGGCCTGATCTCCGGCTACGCCAAGCACGATCCCGGCCTCGCCAGCTTCGGCCAACTCATCATCAAGCGCCTCCGCGTCGAAGGCTTCCTCATCATGGATTACATGCCAAAGTTTATGGACGCCGGCCAGAAACTCGGCATGTGGAAAATGACCGGCAAACTCAAAGACCGCCAAACCCTCGTCAAAGGCCTCGAAAAGGCCCCCGACGCCATCAACATGCTCTTCCGCGGCGACAACATCGGCAAGCTCATCGTCGAACTCTAACAATCCATCCGGCCCAAATTCCAAACAACGTCCCGAACCCGCGTGGTTTGCGGGTGAGGGATCTGCTTTTCTCCCCGCCCTGCCGCCCGCCGGACCCGCGAACACAGGTCTTAGTCCGTATTAACTCGCTGACCACCGCCTGTCCAGCAACAAGCCCGACTAGAAGTCGAGAGCACCAAAATAAGAGTGGTCGGCGCTTACATTCCGCTGCCGGGGTACGTCGAAAGATATATTGAGGCTCTGTTAATATGAATCGGTTTAGGCGAACCAGCGTTTTGCTCCTCATGCTTTGCACGCTTCCAATGCACGCGGCGGCACAAGCAACGGACACCAATCCCCCCTCGCCCCCGCCACTCGGAAAGCTGATCGATGTGGGCGGCTATAAAGTACATCTGTATTGCACCGGCGCAGGGAGCCCCACAGTCGTCATTGTCGGCGCAGGGTTTTCTTTCGATTGGGGTCTGGTTCAGCCGGAAGCCGCGAAATTTACTCAAGTGTGTTCTTACGACCATTCCGGAAGCGCATGGAGCGACGACGGCCCGGCAGATTCATGCGCGCTGAGGGTGCGAGAAATTCACGAAGCACTAAAGAACGCAGGAATCAAAGGCCCCTATGTCCTCGTTGGGCACTCACTCGGCGCAGTCGTCGCGCGGCTCTACGCTGGGCAATACCCGGACGACGTGGCGGGCCTGGTCTTCGTCGATCACGCATTTGCGATGATAAACCGGCGTCCGCCACCCGGCAGCGCGGCAGCAGCCCCACCACCCATGCCTCCTCCGCCCCCCGATGCCGCGAAGATTGTGATACGGATGGAAGACGACGCGAACTTCAGCAAACTCTCAGCCCGCGACCGTGAGCTTCATCTTTGGGGGACTACGCAAACGCACGCCAAAGCGTCTTCAACAGGCAACCCACTGGACTGGTTGTTGGATTGTGTTGGGCAGGCCGATGCAATCATCAAGGACCAAACTCAGCCGCTGGGGAACAAGCCGCTCGTGGACGTCAGCGCGGGTCTCACCCCACAGTTGGTTCTCCCGGCCCCGGAGAAGTGGCGAGCTAAATACGAAGAGCTTCAAACCAAGCTCTTGTCCCTCTCTGGAAACAGCAAGCGGCTCGTCGCCGAAAACAGCGGCCATTTCATCATCATCGACAGGCCCGACGTGATCATTGATGCGATCAGTCAAGTCGTGCAGTCCGTCCGCACAAACACTAAGCTCTAACGAAGCCTAAGGCCTGGCAGACATTCGTATGCTTGCTCGAAGGGCACACCCCAGTGAAGCGCCCCGATTTTCCCTTCCACTCACAGGATGTATTGGCGTATCAGCCGGGCTCCAGGCACGGGGCCAGGCATGTCACAAACTGAACGCGTACAACAGAAGCCGCGTAATAAATAAGTCCACGATCAGGACAACCAGCGAGCCCACAACGAATGAATTAATCGTGGCCCTCCCTACTCCCTCGGTCCCACCTTGCACTCGGAATCCCTTATAACAGCCGACTGTCGCGATAATGAATCCAAACACAACCGGCTTCGTGAAACCCATACAAAGATCGCCGAAAACCAGGATATGCAAGGCGCGTGTCATGAATTCCGCGGCACCGAGGTGAAGAATCAGATTTGCGACCACGAATCCGCCGAGCAGTCCCGCACAATCCCCCAATGCCACCAGCAGCGGCAGCGTTAACACCGTGGCAAGCACGCGCGGTGTCATCAGCTTCCGGATTGGGTCGATCCCGAACGCTCGTATCGCGTCCACCTGGTCGGTAACGACCATTGACCCAAGCTCCGACGCCATCGCGGTCGCGTTCCGGCCTGCCACCAACAGTGCCGTGAACACCGGACCCAGTTCCCGAAGGAGCGCGAGAGAAACTGCGTCACCCACAAGCACCGTCTCCCCAAACCGCGCAAATTGTGACGCGGCATTCAAAACAACTACTCCGCCGACACAAAACATCGCAACCACGACAATCAGCGACGATCCCACTCCAATCTGGTCCATCTGTTCCACCAGGTCCGCGAAATAACTCTTGCTCGCAAACATGTTCCGGACCGACCTGATGGTCAGCAGCGAGTAGTCCTGAAGTGAGAAAGTCCACATTTTCAATGTGTTCTCAATCACAGAAGAAACCGAACTTGAGTTCATGGTCATGCCCCTTATCACAATGATCTGCGCCACTGCGTGTGCAAGGTTATAACAGCAGTTGGCACCGTGAACAAATCCCACGGCGGGTCAGCCGCCTTCCGGTAAACCGCGCGGTCCTTCCGCAGCCCCAGGCCGGCCACCCTTCGACCCCAAGGGCCGCGCTTAAAATGACCATCGAACCCAAACTGAATCTCCTCTCTCGGTCTACAAAGTTGCTCCTAGGGGAAATACCTCTACTGAAATTACAGTCTTCCAAGGCTTGCCCAGACGCCATCCCCAAAGTATCAATAACCAGTATTTATGGCACTGCAACCAACTCCAATACCGTGCCTGCCGGGCCAAACCCAAGATGCGGCAAGGTTGGTTTCGATTGGAGAACCCATGCCCAAGCGCCCCAAGTCCCGAGGCCGCGCACAAAATACTCGCACTGCCCTGGCGCCGAACCGCTCTACAACACCGCGATTGCTCAATGTCTTAGCATCGCTCGCTCGGTTCGCGATTCGTTCCTCTGCTTCCACTTTTTTCACTCGCAAATACCCCGCCTCCGCGCCCCGGCGCTCCACGCTCGCATACATTGACACCGACAAGAGTCATCGCTATAAATATGGCCCAATGATGCGTTGGGCACGAGTCGCGTTGGCTCTGGTCGTTATCTGCGCCATTGCGTACGTCCTGATCACCCCGGATCCCAACGACGATGTTGACGGGGTCCTGCAGCCGAATCATCCAGCCTTGGGGCATAAAATCCCCGTGGTTTCGCTCTGGGAATCTTGGACTCCGGTCAACGTGCTGTTCCACGCCGTCATCCCGCCTGGCTTCGTCCGGCAACTGCTTACTTTGGAATTGCTCGACTTCATCTCCGTTTGCCGCTGTTAGTTCTTCTCTCCTCATTTAAAACAGCAAATCCCAACCAAACAAGTTCTGGCCCCATCTTCCAGTGAGTCTAGGGCTGGTTCCTCATTGGCATGTTCCTCCAATTTTTGTCGGGAGAATATTGTTATGTCGCATGAAAGGGAAGAGCGGAACACTCGTCAGGCGTTGGGGTGGCTGTTGGGTCAGGCGAGCGAGCTTCAAGCGCGTCGCGAGCCATCCATGTCCGAGAGCCAGGGATCTCCGCGATCGCTTTATGAGCGGTCCGAATCTTTTGCTGCAACCATCGTCTCCACCCCCGAGCAAATCGTCGACCTCACGACGACCGTGCGTGCTCTGGTCTCCCCACCCGGCATGCTTGACCCTCGGTTCTTTCTGGCAACGCTCTCGCCCCGGCAGTTGAGGCCATGTGTGGTCGTGGTTTCCCAGGGCTGCCGAATCGCGGGCATTCTCTATGCCCGAGAGCGCATGATTGCGGGAATTCCGACCGGTATCGTGCTGGGGGACGATACCCTCGGCACGATGGTCGCCGCCCATCCGCAGGAAATGGAATCCGTCCTCCACTGTGCCGTCGCGGCTCTCCTCGAACATAAAGCTGCCCTCAGGTTTCGCGTTGCTTTCGATCGGCTTCCATCGCTGCACATCGAGAGCGCGAAAGCAGGCACGGATATTCGGTTCTACCGTGAACAACACCACGCACATCTCGAGCTCCCGCGAACGTACGACCAGTTCCTCTTCAATGTTAGGCGTTCCACTCGCCACAACCTCTGCCGCTATCGCCGCAGGAGCGAGTCGGCGGGCAATTTCTTCTGCCAGGATTTACTGCTTTCGGACTTTTGCCTTGCCGCCAAACTTCTATTTCCAAAGGGCTCCTACCAGTCGCCGAAATGGGCTTTCCATCAAGCCCTCGCCATGATTCAGGCCTCGCCCTCCCGATTCTTGATTGGTTTGCGTCGAAGAACTGGCAACTGGATCGGCCTCGCCGGTGGTTGGTGCGCAGGCGACTCCGCTTTCCTCGCCTTGCAGTTGAACGATCATGCTTGCGCGAAAGAGTCCATCTCGCTCGTCTTGCGCTCCTATCTGATCGAACACCTGATCGGTCGCGGCATACGCAAACTTGTTTTTTGGGGTGGCACTTCGGCGCCGCTCAGTTTCTACACAGCTCCCCGTGAGGAATTCACCGTTTACATTGACTCCAGGTCTCACCCCTGGCGCCTCGTGCGGCTGGCATGCGTCACGCTCGCCAAGCTCGCTCCACTCAAATTCGGCAAGTGGCTGAAATGGGAGGCATCCGCCGCTCACGAAAAAACCAGCGCATAAGTCCGCCTGCTTTTCAGAAGTGAGTTCCTCACTGGAAGTAATACGCCGCAGTTCGCATATCGCTCGAGTCGTGCCCTTAAAGCTCTGTCGCTTCGCCGCCATTCGAACTATCATCTCTTTGTTGGAAACGCAGCCGCATTTTGTCAGAATCCCTGTATTTGAATCCAGTCCGGAGGCCTGAATGGACACGAAGTTTTTCCGCCTGTTGTTGCTCTCAGCTGCAATGACGCTTGTCCTGCCGCTGGCCTTCGCCGATTCCCCATTTCCAAAAACTGCCAACTGCCCCATCGATGGCGCCACCGGCCACGCTACCGGCAAAACACGAAAAGGCGTGGAATCCGCCTGCACCGAAGTCGAGTACAAGCATAAAGGCACCGACTACTCCGACCCGCGTCACCCGCAAAAATTCAACCACCTCTTCTGGATCGCCCACTGCACCGAATAAACCAGGGAAGCCATTTTCCCGAATGGCGTTTCGGCGACCTTTCACCCGGTTTGTAGGGGAGGGCTCGGTTGCCCTAAGCGGAGCCGAAGGGCCCCTCCCTCTTGGGTTCTCTTCACCCAACTCTGTCGTCGAATTCAACCTGCTCCCCCATCCCAGCCGTTGTCATCCCGAACCCGCACAGTTTGCGGGTTACTTTTTTCCCCCACTCTTCTCAGCGAACTCCGCGCTCTCAGCGGCCTCAGCGTTAGTCTTCCCTCTTCAAATGCAAAAACCTCCCCGTCATGATATAAATTCAGTGCTTGGAATCTCTGCAAAAACGCGATTTGACCGCCACAAAACCAACTGGCGATATGTCGAGCTGCCCACCGCAGTCCAAATCTTCCCTTTTTCTCTACTCAAACAAGTCTCACCCGGCCAACAGATTCCTCGCCCTTACCGCCGCGCTCCTCGCCGCTTTCTTTTCCACCCCCGCAAAAGCACAGCAAACTTCCCCCTCCGCCCCCGTCATCGTGCAACCCGGCGCCCCCGGCAAGCCCAGCAAAACGCTTCCTCCCTCCACCAAGGGCTCGGTGCCTCCGCTCTCCCAGGCAGATGTGGAGTTCATGCAGGGCATGATCATGCACCACGCCCAAGCCGTCGAAATGACTGCTCTCATCTCCTCTCACACCGATAACAAAGATCTCCACTCGCTCGGCGCGCGCATCAGCCGCTCGCAATCCGATGAAATCAATTTCATGAAGCGCTGGCTCGCCGCCCGCGGCCAACCCATTTCCATGGCCATGCCCGGGATGCCCGATATGGACAGGTCCGGCCGCCCCATGGCTCTCATGCCCGGCATGCTATCGCCCCAGCAGATGGAAGCCCTGCGCAAAGCCAAGGGCCCTGAGTTCGACCGCCTCTTTCTGACAGGAATGATTCAGCATCACAACGGCGCACTAACCATGGTGAAAGATCTGTTCGACACCGCGGGCGCCGGCCAGGATGCCGACATCTTCAACTTCGCGAACGATGCCGACAACACGCAGCGCGCGGAGATTCGTATCATGCAATCGATGTTGGAGAACAAACACTAGAGGAGAAATGATGAACCGACCGTCCGGTATTGCCCTTCGACTGGCGTGCGCCGCCTTCATGCTGTGTTCCGGTGTCAACCGGATGCTCGCGCAGGCTCCGGCCACTCCCCCCCCCGCGCAGGAACCCGCGAAAGAACCTGCCAAGGAGCCAGAAGAGGAACAAAATCCCTTCGCGCCTGTTCCGGCCCCGCCTCTCCCGGCAGGCATGACCGGCTCCGATGTCAACGATCCTCGCTACAAACTCACTCCGGGAGTCTACGACGCCGGCGAAGTTTCCATGGGCATGAAGCACCTCCTGCTCCTCAAAAAGCCGGACGCCTTTCAACTCGGCACCACCGACCCCGATGACCCCAAGGTGGAAAAGACCGTCCGTCAACTGGGTGTCGGCAACATCGCCAAAATGCCCAAGCCGCTGCAATTGGAAATCGCGCAACTTGCTTTCGCCAATTCGGACTTCGCCTTCCAGGGCAGCCATCTTTTCCAGGGAAATTTTTATGGCGTGAATGTCTTTGACATCTCCAACCCGGCAAACACCAAATTGCTCACTTCGCTGGTCTGCCCCGGCGGCCAGGGCGATGTCTCCGTCTACAAAAATCTTCTGTTCATGTCCGTCGAGATGCCCAACGGACGCCTCGATTGCGGCGCGCAGGGATTTCCTCCCGAACCTCCGCCCACTCCCGAAGAGGAAAAAGAAAAGAAGCGTCGCCTTCCCGCTGCCCAGAAGGACCGCTTCCGCGGAGTTCGAATCTTCGACATCTCCGACATCCAGAATCCCAAGCAAGTCGCTGCCGTCCAAACTTGTCGCGGCTCGCACACCCACACTCTCGTCGTGGATCCGAACGACAAGGACAACGTTTACATCTACGTCTCCGGCACCTCCTTCGTGCGCCAGGCGGAAGAACTCGCCGGCTGCTCGGGCGAAAAACCTGACAAGGATCCAAACACCGCGCTCTTCCGCATCGACGTGATCAAAGTCCCCGTCGCCGCGCCGCAGGACGCGAAAGTCGTCTCCAGCCCACGCGTTTTCATCGACGCCCGCACCGGCGCGATGAACGGCCTGAGCAACGGCGGCACCCACGGCAAAAAGGGCATGGAAAAGCCGGAAGACACCGATCAGTGCCACGACATCACCGTTTACTCCGCAATCGGCTTGGCAGCTGGCGCCTGCTCCGGCAACGGAATTCTTCTCGACATCAAGGACCCCGTCCATCCGAAGCGTCTCGACGCCGTCAACGATCCGAACTACTCCTACTGGCACTCAGCTTCCTTCTCTAACGACGGCACCAAAGTCGTCTTCACCGACGAGTGGGGCGGCGGCCTCGGAGCGCGTTGCCGTCCGAACGACCCCAACAAGTGGGGCGCCGATGCAATCTTCCGCCTCAAGGACGACAAGCTCACCTTCGCCAACTATTACAAGCTCCCCGCCGCTCAGGGAGACACAGAAAACTGCGTTGCGCACAACGGCTCGCTGGTTCCCGTTCCCGGCCGCGATATCGAAGTGCAGGCTTGGTATCAGGGTGGCATCTCCATTGTCGACTTCACCGATCCGGCCCAACCCTTTGAGATCGCCTATTTCGATCGAGGCCCCATCGATCCCAAAACGCTGGTGCTCGGCGGCGATTGGTCCGCTTACTGGTACAACGGCGACATCTACGCTTCCGAGATCGCGCGCGGCTTGGATGTCTTCGAACTCACTCCGACCAAATTCCTCACTCAGAACGAAATCGACGCGGCGAAGGCCGTCCATGTCGCCGACCTGAACGTCCAGAACCAGCAAAAAATCGTCTGGCCCACTCAACTGATTGTTGCCAAGGCCTACCTGGACCAGTTGTCGCGCTCGCAAGCCTTGTCCGACAGCCAAATCGCATCTTTGCGCAAAGCCATCCAAAATGCGGAGTCTTCGCACCTCAGCCAGAACAAGGTAGCGAAACTTCAGCACATGGCGCCCTCCCTCGAAAAAAGCGCCTCCACCGCCAAAACCCCAACCGACGCGGCCCGCATCCACGCCCTGGCCGAAATCCTAAAGCACCCTTCAGCCTAGCCACCTCCCCTTGTAGGGGCGGGGCTTGCTTGCCCCGAGTCCGACCGAAGGGCCCCGCCCTCTTGGGTTTCTCACCCTCTCCTCCAATTCCGTGGGGAGCCATTCTCCCGAATCCCGTTCCGTGTAGGGGCGGCTTTATGCCGCCTTCTTGCTCTTCTCTTCTCAGCGACCTCTGCGTCTCAGCGTCCTCGGCGTCAGTCCTTTCCCCGCCAAAACAAAAATCCCTCCTCCCAACCTTTCGCGCTACAATTCCGCTCCAACGGTTGCCAGAAAGGGAGCTCTCACATGGATACCCCCGCGGGAATCCGCTGGCTACGCATCATCCTCGCCGGGTTCCTCGCAGAAGTTTCCGTAATCGCGATCGTCCTCCCCATCGCGCTTCTCTTCGGCAAGAACACCCTTCCCTACTCGGCGCCAGCCGCCTCCTTGCTGACCTGTTTTGTCTTCGCCGCGTGGGCCGGCCGCCGCCTCGCCTCGCGCTTTGTCCTCCACGGCATTCTCGTCGGCGTCGTCGCCACGCTCATCTATGTAGCCTTAACTCGCGGCGCCCCCGAGCCTCCCGCCTATCTCTTCGCGCACGGTTTAAAACTCCTCGGCGGCGCGGCAGGAGGCCTCATCGCCGCACGCCGCCAAAATCCCGTGCGGCAACTCCAGGCCTCGGCCGGAGGAACACAACACCTGTGATCCGCCGCTGCGGCAGTCAGGACTTCACGCAAATCCACACCATCATCAACGACGGCGCTCGCGCCTATAAAGGAATCATCCCCAGCGATTGCTGGACCGAACCCTACATGTCCGCCGATCATCTGCGGCAAGAAATTGAGGAGGGGGTGCTCTTCTGGGGTTACGAGGATAACGCCGCGCTATCAGGCGTCATGGGCATTCAACAAGTTCGCGACGTCACACTCATCCGCCACGCTTACGTCCTTACCGGCAGCCAGAAGCAGGGTATCGGCGCGCTACTTCTTTCCCATTTGCGTGAACTGGCAAAAGGTCCGATATTAATCGGCACCTGGGCCGCTGCCACCTGGGCCATCCGCTTTTACGAAAAACACGGCTTTCAATTGCTCAGCCCCAGCGAAAAGGATCGGCTTCTCAAAAAATATTGGACCATCCCAAACCGCCAGGCCGAAACCTCAGTCGTCCTCGCCGATGAGGTGTGGCGAAATCTCAACTCCCCATCATCCGCCGCGCCATAACACAGCCCGTTATCCCAATCCCGCTCAAATCGCTTAAGCCGCTCGCCGCTTCTCGTTAAACAGCCGCAAGCGCGACTCAACTACCTGCTTCACCGCCTCCACCGCCGCCGGATAAATCTTGTACGGCACAACTTCCTCCGGATGTTTGGCCAACCCCTGCTCCAAACCGCTCCGCCACGCCACCCGAAGTTCCGTATTGATGTGCACGATATTGATTCCCGCCGCGATCGCTCTCCGCAAGTCGCCATCGTCTGTTCCAGACGCCCCGTGCAGCGTCAGAAACGTCCCCGTCGCTCCCTTGATTGCCGCGATCCTCTCGATATCCAGCCGCTTCTTTGTTTCCCCTTTGATCATGCTTCGCAGCATTCCATGCATGTTCCCCACCGCCGGTGCCAGGATGTCCACTCCCGTGCTCTCGACGTATTGCTTCGCCTCTGCCGGACTCGAAAGCCCCTTCGACAAGTCGGGCGAAGAATCGTGTATCTCTGAACCGGTCCCAATGTCTCCGATCTCTCCTTCCACCATCATCAAAGGATTGATCGCCTTCAGCGCCTCCACGGCCTGCTTCGTCTGCCGGATATTCTCCTCAAACGGCAACGCCGACAAGTCGAACACAATCGCGTCAAATCCCGCTTTGGCCGCCTCGATTCCCTTCGCCAGCGAGTGCGTGTGGTCCGCGTTCAAGAATATCGGGAAGTCGAGCTCCTCCCGCAAGCTGCGCACCACCGCCCCAATCTGCCGAGTCCCCACAAACTCCCGCTCGCCTTCCGACAAGCCGACGATCACCGGCACATTCAATTCCCGCGCCGCCGCAACCACCCCCTTCAGCAACACCAAATCCGAAATATTAAAATGTCCAACCGCCTCACCCCGCGCCTGCGCTTCCTGCAATACCGTCTTTAGCGTTTTCATGGATTCCACTCCCCTCTTCCTCTCACTCCCGGGATTCTCCGCGAGCAGATACCCCTCTTGCCGTTCGCAATGTAGGGGCGGCTTTACGCCGCCTTCTTGCCTTTCTCCGCGATCGGATCGCTAACTCTACCTGATGCCCACGTCCCCGGAAAGGATCCAAGTCAAATCAATTATTCCCTTCCGGCGAAGACCCGGCGAAATCCCCAATCCCTGCTCCCGCCATCAGGTAAAGACTCCAGTCCCTGTGCAATTAATTCCCTGCCAGCACAAGCCCTTCCCGCCACCGTCGCTCGCAAAATCAGAATTCTTAAGTACTTCCGGATTCCCCGTTTGGCATTCCACAAGCATTCTCCCAACCCGCCACGCCCACATCCTTTCTCGTCCCCGGAAAGCGGAGGCAGGAGCCTCTGATCACAGGGATTGGAGATCGCAAGCAAGACCAATCCATGCAAAACCTTTTTTCCGCGCGGGGAGCCGTGTGTCCACATTGCTTCCGGCGTGAATATTTGGGGAGGGACGCATGAACCCGGCTATCTTGCTCGTGGATATACCTTCAGTCGCTCGCGAAGAACTAAAATCTTTCCTGCAAACTCACAGCTTCGATGTCGTCGCTTCCTCGGATGCCGAATTCGCCGCCGCTCATTGCCGGCAGATTCAGCCTGATGTGGTTCTCGTCTTCGACACTTTGCCCGGCATCTCCAGTTTCACTCTTTGTCGCCGGCTCAAGTCCGACCCGCTTAACGAACTAACCCAGGTTGTCTTGCTTAAGCCATCTCCCGATCAATGGGACATCCACCGCGGCCGCGAAGCCGGCGCCTCTGATATCTGGGCCGTTCCCTCCTCCAACTGGGATGCCCTCCAGCGAATCCAGACTCTCTTGCGCCTCAAATCTTACATGGATGAACAGGCGAGGTCCGCGCTTTTTTCTCTCGCCCGCAGCGTCGACTCCAGCCAAAATCTTCGTAACGGCCATTCGGACCTTCTCTTCACCTATGCAGAGCGATTGGGACAAAACCTCGGCCTCGATGACGAAAGCCTCCGGGAACTCCGCATCGCCTGCTGGCTTCACGACGTCGGAAAAATCGTCGTCCCGGAAAACATTCTTCTGAAGCCCGGCCCGCTGGACGCGCGTGAAATCCGCATCATGCGCGAGCATCCTGTCGTTGGTGAGAAAATCTGTGCGCCCCTGAAATCTCTTCGCCCCGTTCTTCCCGTCATCCGCCATCATCACGAAAAAATGAATGGCAGCGGTTATCCTGACGGCTTGCGCGGCGAAGCCATTCCCCTGAATGCCCGAATTCTGCAAGTCGCGGACATCTACGACGCCCTGACGACCGATCGTCCCTACCGCGAGGCTCTTCCCCACAACGAAGCATTGTCAATTCTCTTTGCTGAGGCTGACAGCGGCATGCTCGACTCCTCCCTCGTTATGAAATTCGCCCGTATTTCCAAAGGTTACGACTACTTCCCCACTAGAGGGCACACAATGTTGGCCTCCTACTACGCGTAGCGGCCACCTTCAGTGCTTGCCCTGACGAAGGAAGGGTGGCCCCGCCCTCGGTAGCTCGCTCCGCCTCTCGAATCAAGAACCTTCCTCACACTTAACGCTTGGCTCCCAGCTCACTCCTATGCTCAAAATGATTCATGCCTCGCCTGGGAACCGAAGAACGCCGTCGCAAGGGTCGCCTCAAGCTTCCCCGCACTGTCCGCGTTCGGCCTTCCGAACCCGGCCCCGCCGACTTCGACGAAATTCTTCCCACTCAGAACGCCGCGCTCGACAGCGTCTACTTCGTCTCCAAAAACAAGAGATACAAAGAAGGCCTCCGAGTCTTCATCACCTTCCCCTACTCCGATTCACCCGGTTCGATTAATCAGGAATCCCTGGGCAAAGTCGTCCGCATCGATGAACTCGACCACGGCCGTCGCGGCATCGCCGTACAAATTCTCATGCCCCTCTACCTCGGCGCCAAAGAAACCGTCCGCTAGTTCCACCTCCGTCGTAGCGGCCGCCTTCTGAGGCGGGCGCCTTTCGCCCGTCCCGAATGCCTCTACGGGGCGGGCGCCTCTTGCCCGTCCCGAGTGCCTCTACGGGGCGGGCGCCTTTTCTTCCCAAGCCAGACCCGCTCTTCCAAATCCAACACCAACTCTTTCACCACCCAGCCCGATGTCGAGCAGCGATCAAATGCCGCCAAAAAAACAGGGCGGCTCCAAAAACAGCCACCCCGGAAATATTCGTGCCACTAAACTTTTAAGCTCTACACATTCTCCACGCTATTCTTCTATTTCGGTCGGCGCGAAAGCGTCTCCGCCGTGAAAATCGCCAGCCGCCGAAAAATTCCTTCCGCCAGCGCTTCCCTCTCTTCCGCGGGCAATCGCAAATGCTTCTCCACTTCCGCTTCCATCTCCTCAACCTCTTTCGAAAGCGCGAGTTCCTCTAATCGCCCGAACAGCAACTTGTGCGCCCGCTTTTTCTCCATCACTTCCATTCCATCCAAAATCTGCCGATGCGAAGTTCCCTCCCAGATCGCCAGGATCATCGCCTCTCTCAGCCATCGCTCCGCTCCATACTCCGCCAGCACACCAATCCCTCCGTGCACTTCCATCGCCCACTTCGCCGTGTCCACCGCGAATTCCGCCGTCCAATATTTCGCAAGGTGCGCCACCAGCCGGAACAGTTGATACTTCTCCGAGTACGGCGGCCGCTCCATCCACACCTCATTCAGCAGCCGCACAGACTCCCACGCCAGCGCAAACGCCGCTCGCAGGCCCTTCATCCGCTCTTCAAATTGCCGCCGCAACAGCGGATGCTCGATAATCCGTTTTCCAAACGCTCTCCGCTCCTCCGCATACGCAAGCGCGTCCGCCATCGCCCGCTGGGCCAGTGCCACGCTCACCACGCTGTTCGCCACCCGCGACAGGTTCAGCACCTCCAAGATCATGTAAATTCCCGCGTCCGCCGACCCCAGCAGGTATCCCTCGCTCTCTTTCAACTCCACTTCTCCGGTAGGCACCGACCGCGTCGCAATCTTGTCCTTCAATCGCCGCACAAAATAATTCAGCTCGCCATTCCCGCGAACTCGCGGCACCAGGAACAGCGCCACTCCACGCACTCCCGCCGTCGCGCCCTCCGGCCGCGCCGCAACCACCGCCAGTTCCGCCCCGGCGTTGCTCGTAAAATATTTCTCTCCGGTCAACTTCCAGCTATCGCCCGCAGGCCGCGCCACCGTCTCCACCGCCGCTCCCAAATCCGATCCGCCCTTGATCTCCGTCATCCACGTCGCGCCCTGCCACACCGAATCGTCCTTCCGCAAAAGCTGCGCCAGAAACCGCCCCTGCAATTCCGCGCTCCCATATTTCGCCAGCGGCACCGCCGTCCCCAGCGACACCGTATAAGGGCAGCACACTCCCGGGTCATAAAACGATATCGTATGCATCAGCGAATAAGTCGGCACCAGCGACTTTTCTTCCAACGCCCGCCAAATCACCCCGGCCTCGTAACCCCGCTTCAACATCGCCCGATATTCCCGCGGGTAAAGAATCTCGTCCACGCGCTTCCCGTCGCGATCGAACATCCGCAGCCACGGCGTCCCCCCGCGGTCAATGTCGCCCGAAATGCCCACACCCTCGCCCTTCCACCATTCTTCCTCGGTGGCCAACAAATCCCGATGCGCTATTTCCGGAATCCCGCTCTGCAAAAACCCCAGCGGCGAACGCAACAATGAAAAATCGCTCATTTCAGCGCATGTTAGGCGCTCCCCACCACCAGGTCAAGCTGTGTAAAACTCTCGCTTGTGCTTGTGAATCATTCTTCTCTGTGACCTCTGTGCTCCGACCTCTGTGAACTCTGTGGTAAAGCTTTTCTTTTCTCTTCGCTTCGCTCGCCCGCACAAAAAAATAAGGGCGACTCGGTTTAACCCGCGTCGCCCTCTTTTGATTGATTCGCGAAGCTGCTGCTCCCCGTCTCCACTCACCCGAGCCGGTTCGGTTTTACCCGCCCCGCATCCGGTGAATTTCCCCGTGAAGCTCCTCTTTTTGGCTCCTTTCGCGATCTCGGCTCGGTTTTACCCAGGCCGCATCTTTGAAAGTTCCGCAAAGCCTTCCGCTTCCGCTCTCGTTCTCGTCAGCCCGGTTTGACCCGCGCCACCGTGAACCCCGCTGCGAAGCGTTTTCCACTCTCCGCCGCGCCGGAACTCGTTCGGTTTTACCCGCCCGCGTCCCTTCACGTCGAATCGTGGCGCTTTTCCTCTGAATCCAATCCATTCAGGGTGAGCTCGGTTTTACCCTCGCCTCCCCGCGGTTTTGAATCCCGAAGTTCGCACTTCTAATTCAACTCGATAATGGCTTGCTCGGTTTTACCCTTGCCGCCTTCTCTGAATTGACTCGTGAAGTTTTTCTTCCCGATCAATCTGTGCGCATAGTAGGAGCAGCCTGAAAACTTGGCAAGCGTTTTCTCTCCGCAACTCTGAGGAAATATGTGCAAGACTGTGCAAAAGTCCCTCAATACGAGCCAACCAACGCTCCCCTGCTCTATTTCGACTTCCGCTTTTTCCTCTTGCTTCCGCTCCAGAAGTAATACCCCGCCGCCGCAACCGCACCCACCAGCAGGATAATTCCCACCACTTCCGGGTGGCCGTTCTTTGCGATAAACGCAATGATTCGGTGTCCGTATCGCGCCGCTAAATAACCAAGAATCATGTAACGCGAAATTCGCCCAAGCGTCAGCGCCACCAGGAATTTCCTGGCCGGATATTGCATGGCCCCCGCCGCCAACAGGAATGGCACCATCGGCACTGGCGGAGGCAGTAAGGCGGGAATGGCGATCGCACTGAATCCCCATCGCTCGAATATCGCGCAGACTTTGTCCACTTTTCGCCGCGTGAATCGCCGTTCCAGCGCCTCTTTTCCGCCTTTTCGCGCCAACCGGTACGTCAGGAATCCGCCCATCACCGAACCGGCCGTCGCCATCACCGCGTAGTAGAGCCACAACTGTTGTTGTCGCGCCGCCAGGAGTATCGTCGCCACGTCCATGATCCCCGGAAGTGGAATCGGCGAATTGTCCAGCAGCCCCAACGGAATCAATCCCAGCCCACCGAGGTGAAACATCCAGTGCCGCACGCTTCGCAGCGTAGTCGGTGCCGCTGCCGCGATCACGGTGCCGATATTCATCGGTAACGCCACATACCGCATATCTTTCTGGAAGGTGGGGCCTGTAAGCTCAATTCGTCCTAGCGCAAAGCCGCTGCGTGACTGGGCAAGCTGCGGGAAAGCAGCAATTCCTTCCCCTCGGACAGGCTCAGATCGCTCGCGACCTCGCGAAAATCGGATCGTCGCTCAAATTGGTCTTTGCTGATCGTCTTGAACACTGCCACTCGCCCGGAAAAGTGAATGTTGATAAACGCGGTCTTCCATTCCAAAGGGCCTACTTCGACTCGCTCGAGTTCCACCGTGCCGCTGTCAATTCGCCCCAGCAGCCCGTAACCGAACTCCACTCGATTCATCAGGCGTCCCGCAATTCTCGTCATCCGTTTGCGCTCTGGATCGATCAGCATCGTTCCGGCCAGGCTATGGATCACCCGCGCTTCGTAGGTTGCCGGAACGTAGTCCGGATTCGGCCGGAATTTCACCCGCACCAGATTTTCTTCCGCTCCATCATAATCATAAAGGAAGGTGTTCGGCATCAGGTTCAGCAGCTTCTGCAGCTTTATCTCATCTTCACTTTCCGCCTGTTTTAACTTCAGCAACGGACTTGGATCTTTCATCAGCTGGCCGATGCGGGCATCGTCCTCCCGTCGCTGGTCGGGGTTGAGCGCCGCGCCGTCGATCGCAAGCAGGCGGTAGAGTGGGCCGTCCTGTGTCTCCACTTGCTCCTCGGTCAGAGTTTCTTTTCCCGTACGTTTTTCGATCAGGCAGATCCACTTCAGCAGCTGCTCGCGATCCGTCAACTCATTCGCGACCACCGCCCTCACAAGTGCGCCGGCAGTCGGCCCCTCGCTCTGGTCCGCATCCCGCTCGGCCGCCGGAACGATCCTTGCGGCCCGGCCGCCCACCATCACTTCCCCCGCGCGCGATTCTCCACCCGGATCTCCCCACATCGCGGGAATTGCCAGGAGGAACAGAAAGCCCGCTGCAGTCAACCCGCCCGCCAAAAAAAGTCTCCCGTTCTTCCTCACAGCCGCATCTGCCAATTCTTGTGGTTGATTATTTTTCATGGTCGACTGGTTTCTCTCAGACTGGTGACCGCAATCCCCATCTCGATTGGAGGCGGGCCTTTCGGCAACTTTTGCCCGCGCAACCGTTGGACAAGAATCCAAACAGGCCGATCCACCGGCGGGCCGCCCAGCATCTCCCGAACACCCATGTTATGGCTCGCATATGGTTGAATTCTGTCTCTATCCGCACACTCGCGGTTTTCCGCTTCCCGCGGTGGAGGGGACCTAAATACGGGCGCGGCCATTGGGCCAGGGGCAAAATTGCCTGGATTTACCCGGCAGGCCTTGCTCTGAACCCTGCCGGGCGTCGACGTTGGGCGGACCAAACTGCTTCGGATCAGCATGGTTCCAATCCTGGTTCCGGCTCTCATCAGGAAGTCAAAGTGATGCCAGTCCTGCCGCCAGCCTCCCGCATATTCCAAGCTCAGTACCACATCTGTGTCAGCGGCTTCTCATCTCGCCGCCCCTCTCCAATTCCATCCTCGGGCGCGGACGCTCCCGTCGGCACCAGCATCGGCACTCGCCGGCGGTACTCCCCATACTCTCCGTGCATCCGCTCCAAGTCTCGCTCCTCAAACTGAATCGCCACCAGGATGTACGCTGTCGTCGCAAGCGCGAACACCAGGTGCGCCGCCGTCATCCTCGGCGCCGACCAGAACACCAGCAGCCATCCCACATACAGCGGGTGCCGCACAAAGCGATACATCCCTGGCGTACGAAAACCCGGCGCTTTATAAGCCCTCTTCCGCAGATACGCCCACACCTGGCTCAGTCCGAACAGATCAAAATGGTCGATCAAAAACGTCGCCGCCAGCACTATCAGCCAACCAATCGCGAACACCGCATTCAATACCATTCGTCCAGCTCCGCTCTCCACATTCCAGATCGTTCCTCCCATCGGCTCCCACTTCCAGAACAACACAATCAACGCCACGCTCGAAAACAGCACGTACGTGCTCCGCTCCACCGGCACAGGCACGATCCGCGTCCACACCGCTTTGAACCATTGCCGCGCCATCACGCTGTGCTGCACCGCGAACAATCCCAGCAGCGCCGCATTCACCGCCAGCGCCTGCGCAAGCGAAACCTGCGCCCCGGAATCAATGGACTTCGGTACTCCGAAATTCCCCAGAAACCCTATCGCGTACAAAAACGTTGCGAGAAACGCCACGTAGCAAACGACCCCATAAACAAACGCTGTAATTCTCCCCATCTTCTTTTCTCCTTCGCTGCCCCCGGTAAGCTACAATTCCTAGCTATCCAGGTTGGCTCCCGTCGGTGACCATTAACTCTCCGAATGGGCGCCCAAGTCCTTTGTCCGGACTGAATTTTTTCTGCTATTTTCCTGAAACCGTGAGCAAGGAACCTATCAACGTTTCCTACGAGTTCGGCCCCTTCCGCCTCGAACTCCGCGAGCACCGCCTGCTCCGCCAGGGTGCTCCTATAGCTCTGACCGGCAAGGCCTTCCAAACCCTGCGCGTTCTCGTCGAAGCGCGCGGAAACCTCGTCTCCAAACACGATCTGATGACCGCCGTCTGGCCCGAAACCACCGTCGAAGAGAACAACCTCGACCGCAACATCTCCACCCTTCGCAAAGCCCTCGGTGAACAATCCAACGGCCGGCCTTTTATCGAAACCGTCACGCGCGTCGGCTATCGCTTTCTCGCCCCTGTTTCGGATACCAACTCCGTTTCGCCGCGGCTTCCCTCCGTCGCTGAAACCCCTGCCCAACCCCGCCAGGAAATTCGCTTCTGCGTCACGCAGGACAACGTTCGCCTCGCCTACTCCACCATCGGCGCGGGGCAACCCCTCATCAGAGTCGCAAACTGTTTCAATCACCTCGACTTCGAATGGGAAAGTCCCATCTGGCATCATTGGGTGCGCGATCTCGCCAGCGGCGCCAGCATCCTCCGCTACGACGGCCGCGGCAATGGTCTCTCCACCTGGGACGTCGAAAACATTTCCTTCGAAGCCTGGGTCCATGATTTGGAAGTTGTTGTGGACGCCGCCGGCCTCGACAAATTTGCCCTCTTCGGCCATTCGCAGGGCGGCGCCATCGCCATCGCCTACGCCGTCCGGCATCCCGAGCGCGTCTCGCACCTTGTTTTATGTGGTGCGTACTCGCGCGGCGCTTACCACCGCGGCCACCCCGACGCTGTTGAAGTTCGCTGCGCCCTCGAAACTCTCGTCCGCCTCAACTGGGGCAAAACCAACCCGTCGTTCTTCCAGGTCGTCACCAATCTCTACATCCCCGAAAAAGCCACCGACGAAGACCAGTGCTGGTTCAAGGACCTGCAGATCATCTCCGTCTCCCCCGATAATCTCGTCAAAACCATGCGTGCCTGCGACGACATCAACGTCCGGCCGCTGCTCCCGAAAATCTCCGTTCCCACCATCGTTTTCCATTCCGATCGCGACCGCGTCGCTCCGCCCGAAGAAGGCCGCATCATTGCCGCCGAAATTCCGGGCGCTCAATTCGTTCCCCTGCCCAGCGCCAACCACATCCTCCTCTCCGAAGAGCCCGCCTGGAAAATCTTCCGCCAGGAACTCTCCTCCTTCCTAAAATGCAAACCCACAAAATCCGTCTCCGCCGAAAACGCCCTAACCTGAAAATCCGAAACTCCCTCCCCGTAGCGGCGACCTTCAGGCTTGCCCTGACGAAGGAAGGGGTCGCCCCGCATTCCCTGCTTTCTCTCCCATTAAATGGGAACCCTCGTAACTAACTGTTACTACATGAGATACCAATGTATTGAATTCCCCATCAAGAAAACTCTTGCATGTTCCATAGTGTTGTAGTTAACTAACACACTAGAGCAAAGCCCGGGCTCTTTTTCATGTTTCTTGGAAGCCCCTAATGAACCGCGAGTGGAACGACAGCCAACCCATCTACCGTCAACTTCGCGAACGCGTCGTCGCGATGATTCTCGACGGCGTCCTCAAGGAAGGCGATCCTCTTCCCTCCGTCCGCAACGTCGCTGCCGAATATCGCGTTAATCCGCTCACAGTTCTCAAGGCCTACCAGCAACTCGTCGACGAGCAACTTGTCGAGAGCAGGCGGGGCCTCGGTATGTTCATCAACGCCGGCGCTCGCAATCTCCTCCTTCTCGCCGAACGCCAGAAATTTCTCTCCGAGCAATGGCCCAGGGTCTACGCAACCATTCAACGCCTCGGTCTCGTTCCGGAAGAACTCCTGAATTCTAAAAAAGAGGAGCGCTAATCCATGGCATGCATCGAAGCACGCGGGCTCCGCAAGTCCTTCGGCGCAACCGTCGCCGTCGACGGCATAGATTTGCGCGTCGAAGAGGGCCGCATCCTCGGCCTGATCGGTCCGAACGGCGCCGGCAAGACCACCGCCCTCAACGCCATCCTCGGCCTCACTCCCTATCAGGGTGAACTCAAAGTCCTCGGCCGCGACCCATGGAACGATCGCGATCATCTGATGCTCGACGTCTCCTTCATCGCCGACGTCGCCGTCCTCCCGCGCTGGTTGCGCGTTTCTCAAGCCCTCGATTACGTTGCCGGTGTCCATCCCCGCTTCGATCGCGCAAAGGCCGAGTCCTTTCTCGGTAAAACCGCCATCAAGCGCACCAGCAAGGTCCGCGAATTGTCCAAAGGCATGGTCGCTCAACTCCACCTCGCCCTCGTCATGGCCATCGACGCGAAACTCCTGGTCCTCGACGAGCCCACCCTCGGCCTCGACATCCTCTACCGCAAGCAATTCTACGATTCCCTTCTCAACGACTACTTCGATCGCACCCGCACCATCGTCGTCACCACGCATCAGGTCGAGGAAATCCAGGACGTCCTCACCGATTTAATGTTCATCAACCGCGGCCGCATCGTCCTCAATTGCAGCATGGAAGAATTCGAGTCCCGCTATCTCGAAGTGATGGTCAATCCCGAGCAGGTCGCTGCGGCCCGCGCCCTCAAGCCGCTCCACGAACGCCAGGTCTTCGGGCGTAGCGTCCTGCTCTTCGATCGCGCGGATCGCCAGCAACTCGCCGCGCTTGGAGAAGTTCGCACCCCCAGCATCGCCGATCTCTTCGTCGCCGTGATGGGCAATCAAAACGGCGCACCCCAAGGAGCGGCCCAATGACGACTCCGCCAAACGCACTGCCAGAATCTCAGATCCCCTCGCAGCCCGTTGCCGCCGTGCAAAGGCCCGCTGCCCAACTGCTGTATTGGTCCGTTCGCCGCGAATTATGGGAGAACCGCTCCATCTACGTCGCCCCGCTGGTCGCCGCAGTCCTCGCCATGCTCGGCTTTTTCGTCGGTCTGACTCAGTTTTCACGCACTCATCGCATGACCTCGGCGGACCCGGCGCACCAGTTCCTCATGCTGGTCATGCCCTACGGCCACACCGCCTGGCTGCTCTTGATCACCGCGTTCATCGTCGGCGTGTTCTACTCGCTCGACGCTCTCCATGGCGAGCGCCGCGATCGCAGCATCCTTTTCTGGAAGTCGCTCCCCGTTTCCGATCTCACCACCGTAATCTCGAAAGCCGCAATCCCCCTTGTAGTCCTCCCCATCCTCGTCGTCGTGATCACGGCTGTCACGAATCTCGTCATGATCCTGCTCAACACCGCAGGCTTGCTCCTCAGCGGCCTCAATCCCATCGCCTTGTGGAGACAAGTGCCCCTGTTCCAAATGGAGCTTGTCCTTATCTACGGCGTCACCGTGCTGGCCCTCGGCCAAGCACCTCTCTATGCATGGTTGTTGATGGTGTCGGCATGGGCGCGCCGCACGGTTTTTCTTTGGGCCGTCCTTCCTCTGCTCGCGATATCCGTAGCGGAAAAACTCGTCTTCAACACCACCCATTTCCTCTCTATGCTCAGCGACCGCTTGATTGGCGGCTCCACGGACGCTTTCAGTTTCATCACCCCGAGCGGCGCTCCCGTCGATCCGCATTTTATTCCCCTGTCGCAAATCACTCCGGGAAAATTCTTCGGCAACCCGGATCTATGGATTGGCCTCGCGTTCGCCGCGCTATTTCTTACCGCTGCGGTCCGCTTGCGCCGCTATCGCGAACCGATTTGATTTGCCCCTGGGCCGGCCCCATTTCCCGCTCCCATTTCTCGCGTAAGGAGGAACCACAATGAGCACCGCCGTTTGGACCAACCGCCTCGAATTGCATTCCGCCGCCGATACCGCCTTGAAAGCCGCCGCCCGTTTTTGGTTCGCAGTCGCACTCGCCGGCCAATTCGCCTTCGCCTTTTCCATCGCTCTCTTTTACGGCCTCACCGCCATGCGCGGCAACTTTCAGGCGTGGAACAAAATCCTCGCCAACGGCTACGAGGCCGGCGCAACCATGGGCAACGCCGCCCTCGCCGGCCACATTCTCTTCGCCACCGTCATCAGCATCGCCGGCGCGTTTCAGTTGATTCCCCGCATCCGCAACCGCTTCCCCGTCTTCCATCGCTGGAACGGCCGCCTCTTCGTGCTCGCCGCCTTCACCCAGTCAATCACGGGCGTCTATCTCACCGTCTCCGGCCGAAGGCTCGTCGGCGATGTCACCCAGCATGTGCTCTCCATCTTCGGCGCCATCCTGATTATGTTTTGCGCCGCCGTCGCCGTGCGCTACGCGATGGTTCGCGATTTCGCCACTCACCGTCGCTGGGCTCTTCGCCTGTTCCTCGTCGCCAGCGGATCCTGGTTCTTCCGCCTGGGATTTTTCCTCACGCTGGTTGTCTTCGGCCCCATCGGATTCGATCAAACCACTTTCACCGGCCCGCTTCTCACCTTCTGGACGCTCGCGCAATACCTCTTGCCCCTCGGCGCTCTCGAACTCTATTTCCTCGCGCAGGACCGCCCCGGCGCGTTTCGTCGCATGGCAACTGCCGCCGTTCTCTTCGTCCTCACACTCGCGATGGGCGCGGGGATCGCGGTCGTCACCATGGCCTCCTGGATTCCGAACGTCAAAGCCGGCCTCGATTCCCGCAAATCCATCGCGCAAACTCTCGCCGCCACCGCCTCTACCAGCGGCATCGACCAGGCCGTGAAGCAATACCATGACCTGAAATCCTCCGCGCCCACTATTTACAACTTCGATGAAAACGAACTCAACAGCTTGGGCTACCGTCTCATCCGCGACAATCAATTCCAGCAAGCCATCCGCATTTTTCAGCTCAACATCGAATCCTATCCGCAATCCAGCAACGCATACGACAGCCTCGCCGAAGCCTACATGGACGCCGGCAACAAACCCCTGGCCATCGACAACTATCAGAAATCTCTCCGACTGAATCCCAAGAACCACAACGCCGTCGTCATGCTCCAAAAACTGAAGGCTCCCTGAGGCCACCGTGTTAATCGTGATATAAAACTGTCACACGACTTGAGGATAGAATCTCGGGCGCATCCGCGAGCACCGCGAGCAGTTTAGGACGACCAACTCTCTCGCGCTCGAGTCGGGCGTACCCGCGGATTGTGATTGAAACCAAATGACCGCATCCACTCACCCTTCAAACCTCGGCCGCCATGTCTTTGGAGTTGCGGCTTTGGCCTCAGGCCTCATCACCCTGGCCTGGCACGACTCCAGCGACTGGCCTCAACTCCGCGTCATCGTTTACGCCGCCTCCGCTGCCCAGATCTTCGGCGGCGCCGCGATTCAGTTCCTTCGGCCCGCGAAAGCCGGCGCAGCCGTCCTTGCTGCTGCTTATCTTGTCTTTGTCTTACTCTGCCTCCCAGGAATCGTCTCCGCGCCGCGCGTCTACAATAGCTGGGGCAATTTCTTCGAGCAGTTCTCTCTCCTCACCGGAGCCGCGATCGTTTATGTGCAGCTCTCATCGGTATTGTCGCTGGTAACGCTTCATCGGATTGCCCGCATTCTCCTGGGCATCTGCACCGCTTCCTTTGCCCTCGAGCAGGCGTTTTATCTCCGCGCTACCGCCGATCTTGTTCCGAGGTGGGCTCCGCCAACTCAAATGTTCTGGGCGGTAACAACAACTGTTTTCTTCGCCCTCGCGGCCGTGGCTCTTCTTTCGAATCAAATCGCGCTCCTCGCAACTCGCCTGTTGACCCTGATGCTCGTCAGCTTTGGCCTGCTCGTCTGGGTACCGCTGGTTCTTTCAGCTCCCCGCAATCACACAAACTGGAGCGAACTCGCCGAAACCTTCGCGATTGCCGGAACAGCCTGGATTCTCGCCGATCTCCTCGGCGAGCTTCGCCTCAATGACCATCGCCCGCGATGACGTCAAGTGTGCCCGCTCACGTGAAGCATTCCGTCCAAGAGACTTGCCCGGTTTTGGCAGTAGTCCCCATGGCTCGACGCAACACAAGGGTCGAACCAGTCGAACATTGAAAACAAACGGTAAATCGCTCGCTTGGCTTAGCCCAGCCGGCACACCACCCTGCCTGGCTTTTGACCGGCTACCGCCAAACAGAACGCTTCTCCCGGGGAAACATTGTCGAATCGCCGCATTGAATGCCTTTGCTTCGACCGGTTGGGCTAACAGCCCTAATCAACCACTTCGATATATCACTTCGACTCTCGCCCTCATCAGATGAGGAGAAAGCTCCAAGGAGAAAATAAACAAATGTTTGCAATTACTGGAATTACCGGCCAGGTCGGCGGCGAGGTAGCTCGCAACCTTTTGGCCGCTCACCAAACTGTGCGGGGAGTGGTTCGTGATGTCAGCAAAGCCAAAGCCTGGGCGGAGCGGGGCTGCGAAGTGGTGGCTGCCGATATGAATGATCCTGCGGCTCTCGCGGCCGCATTCGAAGGGGCCGAAGGCGTATTCGTTCTGGTGCCGCCCAATTTCGATCCGTCACCCGATTTTCAGGAAGCACGCGCAATCGCCGACACCTTGGCTCGAGCGCTCGGCTCTGCGCGCCCCGGCAGAGTTGTACATCTATCGACTGTCGGTGCGCAGGCAACTCATTTAAACTTGCTTTCACAACACACGATCATCGAACAAGCGCTCGGAAAGTTGTCTGTGCCGATCACGTTTTTAAGACCAGGGTGGTTCATGGAGAACTCCAGGTGGGACGTTGCATCTGCCAGGAACGGTTTGATTCAAAGCTTCCTGCAGCCTCTCGATAAGCCCGTAGCCATGGTTGCCACTGCCGACGTTGGATACCTGGCTGCCGAACTGCTGCAGGAAAAGTCGCAAGGTCACAGGGTCGTCGAGTTGGAAGGGCCTCGTCGTGTGACCCCCAACGAAATCGCTGCAAGCTTCGCTAAATTACTGGGCCGTCCCGTAAGAGTAGAAGCCGTACCGCGTGAGACTTGGGGATCGCTCTTCAAATCACAAGGCATGAACAATCCCGAGCCGCGCATTCAGATGATCGATGGCTTCAATGAAGGATGGATCCGCTTTGAGGGCAACGACGACGGCGTTCGAAAGGGAAAGGTGGAGCTGGAAACCGTGCTCCGGTCGCTCATCGAACTCGAGGGTGGAGTAAAGGCGCGCTCCACCACAACTTGAGGTTTCAAAATCCTGCTTAGGCGCCTCTCGTACTCGTTAGGCCTGTTTGTGGTACCACGGGCCTTCATTCTTCGCGACACAAGTAATGCTCACCGACCTTGAGGTTTTTGATTTTTGGCGGCCTGCTTGGCGTGCTCCATTGAATAGTGGTTGGATCGGAGAGTTAGTCGAAACTCCTTACCAGTGGCGATTTGCGGAACCAGTCCTCTCGAAGGTTTCGGCTTTTCCCGGATTCCTGTCAGACTGTAGCAGGAGCGTTTATGAACGATGTAGCCAGAAGGGTAACGGAAGAAATTCTCCTTCGCGCAAACGAGGCAATTGGACGAGGTGAAGCCAAAGGCCCAAAACTTGACCAGTGCTGGAAACGGTTTGAGAAATTGAACGGCGGAATCGTCGGTCCAAAGTCATGGGAGCAGATAAAGAGAATTGCGGAGGCCTCTCTCGCCGATGGGAAAGCACCGCAAGCTTTCGATATACCCGCTGACTAGAAGCCACCTCATAAATAGGGCAATGGGGGTCGGAGCTTTAGCTCCGACATTTGGAGCCCTAAAAAATCGGGCTTTAGCCCCTGAGGGCACTCTTCTCTAACCCGGGCTCCATTTATGAGATAAGTTCTAGGCACAGTAGCGCGCAATTCCCCTTCTCCGGTTACGGACCACCGGACACGTCGTTTCGAGTTCAAGTTATGCTTTGTGACACAGAAAAATAGTGTGGCGGGGACCGCCCTTTTTCAGGCGTCCACGCGGACGCCGCACTTGCACCTCGAATCCGCCACCCCGCAACCGCTGCTCGAATTTTCGATCATCTCGTGCCCCCCAAACAGCCAGGACTCCCTCCGTCTTGAGAGCCGCGTGGGCGGCCGCTATGCCACGCTTGTCGTAGAGCCCGGCATTGCTCGACGCGGTAAATGCCGCCGGGCCGTTGTCCACGTCGAGTATCACCGCATCGAATTGGCCGAGACTTGAACCGAGCGTGGCGGAGACATCCCCCGTGACCACCCGGACCCGCTTGTCCTTCAGTGGGTTTCTCGCCAACGGCCCCAGCGGCCCGCGATTCCACTCCACCACTGCAGGCACCAGCTCCACGACGACAACTGCCCCGTCTTCGGGAAGGAGGTCAAGCGCCGCGCGTAGCGTGAAACCCATCCCGAGACCCCCAATCAGAACGGTTGGCTGCTTCAGCCCACGTGCCCTCTGGCAGGCGAACGCGGCCAACGCCTCCTCAGAGCCGTGCATGCGGCTGGACATGAGGATCGTTCCGTCGGCAAGTAGGATGTACTCATCGCCGCGACGCATCAGCTTGATGACAGTGCCTTCTGGAGCAATCGCCTGGCCGAGCAACTCGAAGGGCTTCACACGTGTGATGTTACAAGAGAGAAAAACTTAAGTAAAAACGGTCGCATCCTTCGCGACACAACTAATGCTCACTGGCCTTAGGGTTTTTGGTTTTTCGCGGCCTGCTTGGACGACACTGATCAAAACTCATCGATCCCGTACCCTCAGCCACACCGTTTTTCAGTGTATAATCCCGCCAAACTCGTTTTTGGACGGTGAACCTTGGCCACCACGCAAACTCCAAATCTTTGGGTCCCCGTGTGTTGCGAGCGCGTGATGCGCTACAACATGCTCGTCCACCAGGGCGGCGCCGCCTACGGCGTACTGCTTTGCTCCGTCTGCAGCAAAAACGTGACCTTTGAACTGGAACATCAAGCCGATCTCTCCCTGTATGGGGATGGCGCGCGTGCGTTGAGCATGTTGGGCTCTCCCAAGCCTCCCGATGTGCCGCGAAAAAAACTCGATGGAGACGCCGCGCTGAACGACCAGACATTGTGACGCGCACCTCCGCTTTCTGAAGCCCGGGCTCACCCATGATTGACGAGACCATCTCTCACTTTCGCGTCATCGAAAAACTGGGCGCAGGCGGGATGGGCGTCGTCTACAAAGCGATCGACACCCGCCTGGATCGTCCCGTTGCCCTGAAATTCCTCCCCGATCAATTGGCACAGGACTCGCTTGCCTTGGAGCGCTTTCGCCGCGAGGCCCGCGCCGCTTCCGCTCTAAACCATCCGGGCATTTGCACCATCTATGACATCGGCGAACAGGGCGGCCGCACTTTCATCGCCATGGAATTCCTCGATGGCGAAACTTTGCGCGGTCACATCCGCGGGAAGCCTCTTCCTCTTGAAGAACTCCTCAGGCTCGGAATCCAGATAGCCGATGCTCTCGATGCGGCGCACACCGAAGGAATCATCCATCGCGACATCAAGCCCGCCAATATTTTCGTCACCAAACGCGGCCAAGCCAAGGTCCTCGATTTTGGCCTCGCAAAACTTGTCCCCAAAGGAGTCGCCACCGCCGACACGGATTCTGGTAGCGGAACCCCCGATTCAACCTCCATCGTGGGCATAATCAGCGGCACTCCCGCCTACATGTCCCCCGAACAGGTTCGCGGAGACAATCTGGACCCGCGCACCGATATCTTCTCTCTCGGTCTCTTGCTCTATGAAATGACCACCGGCCGCCAGGCGTTCAGCGGTGCCACAGGCGGCGCAATTATCGAATCCGTCCTCACCCGCTCCCCCCTTCCCGCTCGAACAATCAATCCCGCCATCCCGGCTCGCCTGGAAGAAATCATCAGCAAAGCGCTCCACAAAATTCGTGATCAACGCTATCAGCACGCCGGCGACATTCGCGCTGACCTTCAACAACTGGAACGCGGCTCCGATTCCGGCTGGCGAGTTCCCGACCAAATCGCACAAACCGCCCAGCTAACGCCCAATCCCCCCGATGTGCACTCAACTGGCGAGCACCACGCACAAAATCCGTCCACAAAAACAGGAACGCTCCGCCCAGCACGGGTATCCAAGGTCATCGACTCGCTAGCCGTTTTGCCCTTCGAAAACTCCAGCCGCGACCCCGAGCACGAATACCTCAGTGACGGCATCGCCGGCAGCCTGATCAACATTCTCGCGGCCGTTCCCAAACTCCGCGTAATGGCCCAGAGCACTGTATTTCGATTCAAGGGCCGCGGCGTCGATCCCCAATCTGTCGGTCGCGAACTGAACGTCCGCGCCGTACTCACCGGCAGAATCATGCAAAGCGGTGGTTCGTTGCGCATAGGCGCTGAGCTGGTCGATGTAGCGACCGGCTCGCGAATCTGGGGCGCCCAATACGATCGCAAACCCGGCGACATCTTCGCCATTCAAGACGAAATCTCCGATGAAATTTGGGAAACGTTAAAGCTGAAACTCACCCGTGCCGAAAAAAAGCGCCTCGCCAAACACCAAACGGACGATGCCGAAGCCTATCGTCTTTACCTGCAGGGCCGGCACCATTGGAACAAGTGGACCGAAGAAGGCTTCTACAGAGCCATCGAATACTTTCAGCAAGCCGTCGAAAAAGATTCCGCTTACGCTCTCGCCTACACGGGCATCGCCGATTCCTACATTCTCCTCGGTTGGAACAGCTATCTCCCGCCAAAAGACGCGTTCCCGAAGGCCAAAGCCGCCGCGCTGACCGCCCTTCGCCTCGACCCGGATCTCGGCGAAGCCCACACGCCAATGGCCGCCGTATTGTGGCTCTACGATTGGCAGTGGCCACAGGCCCAGGCGGAATTCCAGCGCAGCATTGCGCTCAACTACGCCCATCCAACCGCCAGCCATTGGTACGCCGAGTGCCTGATGACCATGGGGCGCCAGCCGGATGCGATCGCGGGAATGAAAAAGAGCCAGGAGCTCGATCCTTTATCCCTGATTATCAGCGCCGGGATCGGATGGGCCCACTACATGGCTCGCCAGTACGACGCCGCCCTCGAGCAACTCCATCGCACAATCGAATTGGATCCCAACTACCCCGTCACCTACTGGATCCTGGGCCTCACCCTCAGAAAAATGGGCCGCCACGAACTGGCCATCGCAGAGGGTGAAAAGGGTGTAAAACTTTCCGGCGGCAGCCCTATGATCACTGCGGCGCTCGCCCAAACTCTCGCCACTGCCGGCAGAAAAAAGGAAGCAATCCAACTCCTCGATCAGTTAACCAAACTGGCCACGAAAAAGTATGTCGCCCCCTGCTTTTTCGCCGGAATCCACCTCGGACTGCAGGAACCCGCCCGCGCCATCGAATGCCTGGAGAAATCCTTCGAAGAACACTGCCACTGGCTCATCTATCTGCACATCGACCCCAGCATGGACGCCCTCCGCCCTGACCCTCGTTTTCAGGACCTCTTGCGCCGTATCGGCCTTCCCCTGCCGCACGCAAACCCTGCCTGACGTGGCCCCGCGAATCAGCCAACCTCTCCCACCAGCCGCGCCGCCACATCCTTCTCCGCTTTCGTCGTCGTAATCACCACCACGCTGATCAACACGAACACCGTCCCCAATATCGTCCGCACTCCCAACTCTTCCCCACCCAGAAAGTATCCCACCCCGACCGCCACTACCGGATTTACATACGCATACGTCCCCACCTTCGTCGGCGATTCGTGGTGCAGCAGCCACACGTACGCGGTGAAAGCAACGATCGACCCCGCCACAATCAGATAAGCTAGCGCCATCCAGGCCCCGCTCGAAACACCACCCGCATGAAAATTCCTGTACTCCCCCATAACCCCCGATATCCCCGCCAGGAAAACTCCACCCACCAGCATCTGCGCTCCCGAACTCACCACTTTCGATTCCGGCAGCGGCAGCAGCCGCGCCAGCGCCGACGCAATCGACCAGCTCATCGCCGCCACAATCAGCGCCACCGCTCCCATCCGGTCAATCGGCGCCCCACCCAAATCCAGCGAGCGGCTCACCAGCACGCCCACTCCGCCCAATCCAATCAAGAGCGCCGCCACCAGCCGCAGCGTAAGCCGCCTCTTCCTCAAAATAAAAATCTCTCCAAGCGCCATGAACGGCGGAATCGTAGCCAGCATCACCGCCGTCAGCCCCGAAGCCACTCGCTGCTCCGCCCAGAACACCAACCCGTAATCCATTACAAATATCAAAAATGCGACCGCGCATACCGAAGCCCATTCCCGCCCGCTCGGTCCGCGCTCCCCCCGCGCCCGCGTCCACCCATAAAGCGCCGCTCCAGCAATTAAGAATCGCATCGCCGCCAGCAGAAACGGCGGCACCTCTTTCACTCCAACCCGGATCGCGTAATACGTCGACCCCCAAACAAAATAAATAATCCCAAACGCCAGCAGCGTCTTCCAAGCCGGCCGATGTGTCGTGGCATCCATATCGTCTCAACCCACAACAACTACCACGCGCTTCGCCTCCTCGCAAGGCAACTTCTCCCGCATCCCCACGAAACCCGTTCACATAGCTATGCGGCCTTGACAGCCCTCTGCTTTTCCCTGAATGATATTCGCAATGCCAGACACTCTCAGCCATCGCCTCGCGGCCCTCTCCCTTCCCGACGCCTTCGGCCAATCCGTCCGCCTCGGCTCCCTCTGGGAATCCAATCCCGCCGTCATCGTCTTCCTCCGCCACTACGGCTGAATCTTCTGCCGCGAGCACGTCGCGCAGTTGCGCGAACACCAGCAAGCCTTCCGCGCCAAAAACGCCTCCCTCGCCGCCATCAGCCTCGGCGACGCCAACTACGCCCGCCTCTTCCGGCAGGAAACCGGAATCGACTTTCCCCTCCTCATCGACGATCGCCGCCAGGCCTACGAAATCGCCGACCTCAAATCCGCCAACATTTTCCACCTCCTCCGCGCCGACAACTTCAAAAGTCGCAACCGCGCCAAGTCCGCCGGCCACCGCCAACACAAGCTCGGCCCGAATCCCTTTCAACTAGGCGGCACCTTCATCTTCGGCCCCGGCAACATCGACCGCTTCGCCCATCTAAGCCAAACTTTCGGCGACAACGCCAGCCCCCAAACCCTCCTAGCCGCCCTGTAGCGTCCACCTTCAGGTGGACAAACCTAGCCCCGAACGCAGGTGGGCCAAGGATTCTTTCCAGCAATCCACTTAACTCCTTTCACATCAATAACCTACCAACCATATCCCACACCTCCCCGCAACTCTTTCCCACCCCTCGGGTTTAACGAACTGTAAGGCGCTTCCCCAGGGCAATTTCCGGGAGGCGCCCCGGCCACCCGAGTTTTACTCCATTCGGCCTGGCCGGGATCGAGGGGACTCTATGCGTTACTTAAAATATGTTGCTTTGATGGGAGTATTGCTTTTTGCCGCGGGCAGCGCCCACGCGCAAGTTAGGTTTGGCGTTGGAGTCGGAGTAGGTCCCGTATACGGCACAGTCGGCCCCGCGCCGGCTTGCGCCTACGGTTACTACGGCTACTATCCTTACGCCTGCGCTCCCTACGGTTACTACGGGCCTGACTACTTCGTCGGTGGCGTCTTCATCGGCGCCGGCCCCTGGTTCCGCGGCGGCTTTGGCCATGGCTTCTACGGTCGTGGCGGTTACTACGGCCGCGGTGGATACTACGGACACGGCGGCAATTACGGACGCGGCGGCTACTCGCACGGCTTCGTCGGCGGTGGTGATCGCGGCGGATTCCACGGCAATGCTGGCTTCCACGGCGGCGGCGGGTTTCACGGTGGCGGAGGCCACGGCGGCGGCGGTCATCGCTAACTGACTCCTGAACGCCCCGGTAATCTTCCGGGCCAGCGCTCAGAAAAATTCCTAACTCAACAAAAGGGCGGCTCTCCAACGAGCCGCCTTTTTCATTCCCCGCGTAGCGTCCACCTTCAGGTGGACCCGCCCGAAATTAAGCCCAACTCGCTCCCCAACCCGCTGTCATTCTGAGGGCATGCGATAAGCATGCCCGAAGAACCCCAACTTCAACTCTTCCATCCAATTCAGATTCGCGAGCTCTTACTCTTCTCCGCGAACCTCGTTCACCCGGCTCCGATCCGCTCCTCTCAATCTCCCGCGGCCTTCGCCATCCCCGAATAATGAATCGTGATCAGAAATCCGTTCGTCCCGTCATACGCGAACTTGTGTCCATCGCCTTCGAACGCTTCATGCTTCGACTTCCACATCCGGAATCCGTCGTTCGATTGCGCGCTCCAATATTTCAAGTTCCGCATCACCACTTCTTCTCCCGGCTTGTTCCCTTCCACCCGCTCCAGCACCACTTCGCCCTTCCCGTCCGCCATCTTTGCGTGCGCCACGCCGCTCTTCGCGTCCACTTCCCATGTAAACGCCGTATGGCTCACACCTTTTTTCTGAAACGGTATCGCTGAATAAAGCTGCGTCAAAACGTCCAGCAGTGCCGCCTCTTGCTCCTTGCTGACGCTCGGATCGAAATTCGCCACCAGCCAGGAGTCCTTTCCCGTGCTCCAGTCGCTGCCAAGATCGCTTCCCAGCCACACCTTTGCTCCATCCAGCTTCGTCTCTTTGTAATGCCCCTTGTCCACCTTCAGCACCAGGTTCGCCCGGCAAAAATGCTCGTCCATATGATGCTCGCCCATGTGGTTCGTCGAATGCGTGTTGAAATAGCACGGGCAGAACATGTCGCAACTGCACGCCTCAATATAACTCGCGGTGATCTCAAAATCTGCTTTACCCGATTTTTCCTGCGCGTTCGAACTGAAATAAATAAGGCCCGCGGCAACAATAAGGACTAACAGCAAAAGGATTCGAGGCAAGCGACTCATGATCCCTCCAATCAATCTGTCGATTTTTGAGAATGGGGCCCGACGTGGAATGAAAAAACTCTACTCCCGGGACTTCGCCGATTCAACTGCTTTTTCTCACCCAAACTCCGTCGCCTGCCCCGCTACTTCAGTCAAGCGACCCCTGCTGTCGGGGAATATCCAGCAGCACCACATCCGAGCGTTCCTGCGCGCGCTCGAGGACAACCTCGCGGCCATCCGGCGAGATGTCAAAGTCCCGAATGTCGAAGTCAGGCGCCAGGTTCGTTAACTGCCTCTTCTCCCCGCTCTCCAGGTCCATCTGCCACAGGTTCTTGTGCTCAATCTCTCCTTGCAGAAACAACAGCGCCCGCCCCCCGGGCAAAAAAGTCAGGTGTCGAGCGCCACGGGTCAGCGTCAGCGCTGGAAGCGGTTGCTCCACAGCGTCAGCCGTAACCGCCTTCACCGAAAATGTCGTGCCGATATCGGGCCCCGAGTAAACAGCGAATCGTCCCTTGGGCTCCCAGGCTGCATCGACCGAATATTCTTTTACAAAACTCGCGGAAACGCGCCCATCGACTGGAATCCGGATAAGGTGCGGAACTCCGCGCTCTTCCGCCGCCGATATGATCGATTGACCGTCCGGCGCCCAAGTTGGTGCACCCTGCAGTTGCAGCGAATCGCTCACAATCCGCGCGTTCGTCCCATCGGCCTGCACCACGTACATCAACGTCTGCTCGTTTTGCCGGACAGAAAACGCGATCGACCTCCCATCGGGCGACACAGCCGGTCCGCCAACGATGTGCGCTCCCGGCCCGCTCCACAATTCCATTGCAGCTCCGTTCGCGACCTTCCAGATGCTTTCGCCGCCGCTCGTCGCGGAAACGTACACTAGATAATTTGGACCCAGCCGCGGCGCGAACCCCGTCCCTGTCGACAACGAAATTTGAGAAACCGCTGACGTTTCCGCCCTCGAGTCCGAGTCCGGAAGCTGCAGCCTCCAAAGTGTTCGTTTCGGACTCGCGTGCGTCACTACCAGCCGCCCCCCGTCCGCGCTCGCCGCCAGCGACGTGTACCGGTCGAGTCCGGTGCTCAGCTTATGAGGAGTGCGCCGTTCCGTGTCCATGCTATAGAGCCGCGGCCCGGACCCATCCGGATCACTCGCAAGATACACCAGCGTTCGCCGGTCCAGCAGCACCGGATAAGTTACGCGCCCGGAATGCGACGTTATCCGTTCCGGACTTCCGCCCGTTGGCGTCATCCGCCAAATGTCCAATTTGTCCGGCAGGGATCCTTGGACGAAATAAATGAACGCGCTGTCTGCCGCCCACAACGGAAAGTGGCAGTGCAGCCCCGCAGGCGCCGTAAAGATGGGAGGTCCCTCCGATCGCTTTCTTCCGTCGGTTACAAACATCGGGTCGCCAGGTCCGGGTGTGTGATAAACAAGTCGAGAACCGTCGCGTGACCAGTCGAACTCAGCCGCGCCTTCCAGGTACGGCCGCGCCTCGCCCCCCAGCGTCGGAACCGCCCAGACACTGATGTCTCCTCCGCTCGAACTTCCCTTCTTCCGGCCCCAAAACGTAACCAGAGCTCCATCCGGCGAGAACCCCAGCGCGCGCACCAGGGGATTGACAAGTTCCGGCGCGCTCCCGCGCGTCAGGTTGTGAAATTCTCCTGAACCCACCTGCGTTACCCACACGTCCATCTGTCCGTCGCGGTCAGACAGAAACGCCACAAAATGTCCGTCGCGCGACACTGCCGCAGCCTCCGCCACCCCATCCAGATCCGTCACTGTCTGAAATTGCGCCCCGGCGATCGGGTTCCTCCAGAAGTATTCCGTCAGTCGCACCCACAGCACCCCGCCAGTCGCCAGCGCCGCCGTCAACAGTGCCACCGGCAAGACAAGCGCCCGCTTGCTTTTCCGGTTCGGCAACTCAACCCTCGGCGAGACTTCTGCCGCAACCGGCAGCGCTGCATCGTGGCCGTTCTCTGGCACTGCTGGAAGTTTCCGGCCCCGCGCCCATTCGTCCAACTCTGTCCGGGATGCGTACACCGACCCCAACTTGTCATGCAGGTGCCGGTGAACCGGCATCCCCTCCCGCTTTTCCCACCGTTGCACCGTCGTCACGTCGCGGTTCAGGTAGACCGCGATTTCTTTCCACGAGTCCAGTCGGTCCTCAGCGGTTGTTACGGATGGCACTTTGTCGGGGATTGGTTCGCCCATCAACCTCTCCTGCTTGCCCCGGATTGTAACCCCACCGGCGCGATAACGGTAAAGTACCGCATTCGACGGCAACCACAGCTAACTCCTTCAAATCCGCACCTTGCCGTTTGACCTCAACCCCTTCCGTGCCCGATTGTGCCCCCATCACCCCCGGAGTGCACAAGTTTCGAGAAAGGACCACAACCATGAGATTCAGTAAATTAGTGAAGCCCGCAGTCGCCGCCGTAGCCTTCGCGGCAATCTTGCTCGCTGCAATGTTGAATACCTCTTCGCGCGCCAGGGCCACCGGCGATGACGATGACAACAGCAACGACTCACGGATTCAACAAGGATTCGCCATCGCCCCCGTCCATCTCAATCTCGATGGCAAGAATCGCGCCCTCGTCGGACTCGGCAGCTATATCGTCAACGCGACCGTCCCCTGCAATGAGTGCCATGGCGCCGGCCCTGCGGTCAATCAATTCCTGCCAACGAGTAATCCATACTTTGGCCAGACGTCGGTAATCAATTCGGCGACGTACTTGGGCGGCGGCAGAAATTTCAGTTCACCGGTGCCAGGTTCGGCGGTCATCATCTCCCGCAACCTCACACCCGACAAAAACGGCCTGCCTGAAGGAGGCCGCACGTTTGGGGAGTTTGCTCAGATCATGCGGACGGGCGTGGACTTGGATCACCTCCATCCGACCTGTGCAACAGGACCGACCGGTCTTCCGATTATTAACACGTCCTGCATTCCCGCTCCTTACGATGGAGACCTTCTCCAGACAATGCCTTGGCCCGGTCTTAGAAACCTGACCGACCACGACCTGCGGGCCATCTACGAATATTTAAGCGCCATCCCCTGCATTGACAACTCATACAGCACACCGCCGGCCGGCCACCCGGACGCGCTGCGCAACACTTGCCAATAGACCTGCCCTCGCAAATTGCCGCTACGAACGCGGCTTCACGAAACGGCGGAAGGATTGCACCTAACCCTTCCGCCGCGTCTTGGTTCTCTGAATGGACTTAAAGCCTTCGGGTTTTGACTTTTCTTTTCTCCCATCGCTCGCTCCAGACCTGCCTCCGCACTCACTGCACGGCAAACCGAAATCTCCAGGTAACGGCCTGAGTCATAGACTGTAATCACGTGTTCCTGTAGCCTCACTAGCATGAATAAACCAACATCCGGCAAACGCAGTTCGCCAGCGAAGCCAAACTCCGCCCCCAAAACGATCGACGCCTACCTCGCACGCGTCCCCGAACCCGCCCACGCCACCTTGCAAAAAGTCCGCGCCGCCATCCGCTCCGCCCTGCCGCCCTCCGCCACGGAAACCATCAGCTACAAAATCCCCGCATTCCGCCACGGCGAAATCGTCATCTGGTTCGCCGCTTTCGCCAATCACTGCAGCCTCTTCCCCACCGGCCGGGTCATCGAAATGTTTAAAGCCGACCTCCAGCCCTACACCCTCTCCAAAGGCACTATCCAATTCCCCACCGACAAGCCTCTCCCCACCACCCTCATCAAAAAGATGGTCAAGGCTCGCCTGTCCCAAATCGCGGCCAAGAAGCGCCGCTGAATCATTAGAAGTTTTCTCTTAAGCGGCTCTTTAGGAGGTCGGGGCCTTAGCCCCGACACAAAGGGGATAGCGACTGTGGGCTTTAGCCACTGAAGAGTTTCTCGCGGAGACTTTCCGCCTATTAATGAGTTTTGCCCCTGCGCTCGTCAATTTATGGTAAAGAAAAGGTTTCCGACTGTCGATTTCACAGGTCCCCGTTCGATCTATTAGTAGAGTTGGATGTGACCGGCTCAGTTCGCCGCCTCCCGGCCACCAACCCTATACAGGAGCTACCTCCATGCGTTTCATGATGCTGGTCAAATCCGCTGAAAATTCCGGCCCTCCACCCAAGGAACTCATGGACGCCATCGCCAAGCTCGGCGAGGACGCCGCCAAAAACGGCTCCATGATTGACAGTGGCGGCCTCGCCCCCTCCGCGATGAGCAGCCGCGTCCGGCTGGCCCAAGGAAAACTCACCGCCATCGACGGCCCCTTCGCCGAAACCAGGGAACTCGTCGGCGGCTACGCGGTTTTTGAGTTCAAGTCGAAACAGGAGGCCGTCGAAAGCGCGCTGCAGTTCATGGAACTTCACCGCAAATTCTGGCCCAGCTGGGAAGGCGAAACCGAAATCCGCCAGATCTTCTCTCAACAGGACTACACGCTCGAAACCGGCAGCCTCGCCCTCAAGCCGGACGCCGCTCGCGGCGCTTGAGCCTTTGATCGCAACCCCTCATTCCCCATGGCCGGTATGGGAGTTGGGTGACGCTCAAAAGTACTTACGAATCTAGGAGGCGTGTTTCGGGTGCTGCGCTGACGGGCGCTGCGCTTCCTTCGTCGGCCGAAACCGAAAATGACGCTCAAAACATTCGCCGCATCGGTAGGGACTGATGAACAGCGCGTGGTAAAGAAGCGATTCCACAAAGCCTTTTCTACGGGACCTGTGGAGTGAACCACTGCCGCACTCCGGGCAATACGCGGGATGACTTCCATTGAGTATGAGTCTCATAAAGCACCCTTGCAGGCAAAGCGATCTTCCAGTTACCGCCGTCACGAAGGGGCAGGGGATCAACCGTACGGCGGTCAACCCAATGTGGGAGCTACTATCCTATTCTCGACCCCTATCTTTTATCAATAGCCTTTATTGTTAAGGCCCCGCCGCACGCTGTAGGCCCCGCTGGCCAAAAAAATGGGCCGGCACGCACACGCCTGCCGGCCCATCCTCGCGCTACACCACCGTTCTCAAAACCGGAAAACCACTCCCGTCGAGATCCGCGCATTGTTCTGCGTCTGGCTTCCGAACCGCGTCAGCAGATAATCTCCCTGAAAAATCCGCCAACGGATTCCCTGCTTTATTTCCGTGTCGATTCCTCCCCCGATCGCCATTGCAAACGCCGAATCTCCGAATCCTGCCGCGCTGAAGTGCGCTCCGCCCAGCAGCACGTGCGCAAACGGCGAAACCCGAGACGGCAAGGACACTTGCGGCCCGAACATGTAGGTGTACAGCGATGTCCCCACCCCATTCGGCGATCCATAGTGCCCGTCAAAATCCGCCACTCCGCCGATCCAGTCCCTGAATTTGTACTGCGCGGAGGCCTCCCACCCGTTCAAGTTCAGGTCCGTCCCTCCGCGGAATCGCATGTACGTATACCCGCCGAACACTTCCACCTTGTCATCGTCCTGCGCCGCCGCGGGCAGCAGCGCCACAAACAAAATTCCAAGCAGCAACCCGATTACTCGCACCATGAGAACTTCCTCCTCATTATTATTTTTATTGATGCCTTGGGATACTTCCGGGCTTGCCAGGGGTTCCCGGATATTCCTGCTGCAGGCAAGTTGCTGGAAAATCTCGCGCCGCAGTATTGGGCTGGTTGTGGGTCGGACCGAAACGTCTCGTTCACTTTCCGGTCACAAATATTCTATCGCATTTCCCCCACCGTTGTCCCGTAGCGTCCACCTTTAGGTGGACGCGCCCTACTCCCCCGTGTGACTATAATTCCCCATCAAAAGGTTTGAATCCCCCATGCAACACTTCTTCTTGCAATCCCCCCGCCTCGGTTTCCGCCACTGGACCATTTCCGACTTCCCTCTAGCCCTATCTCTCTGGGGCGACTCGCAAGTCACGCGCTTCATCGGCGGCCCGCTCTCGCCGGAAAAAATTCAAGAAAGGCTGCGCGCAGAGATCGAACTCTCTTCTCTTCACTCCATCCAATACTGGCCAATTTTCTTGTTAGAAACCCGGGAACACGCCGGTTGCTCCGGCCTCCGCCCTCGTCAACTCGAATCGCGCATCTACGAGTTGGGCGTTCACCTGAAACCTGCCTTCTGGGGACACGGCCTTGCCGAAGAAGCGGCCCGCGCCGTCATCCATTTTGCTTTCGCCCAACTCGGTGCCACGGCTCTCTTCGCCGGCCACCATCCCGACAACTCCGCCTCCCGCCATCTCATCCTCAAACTCGGCTTCCGCCACACCCACGAAGAGCTCTATCCCCCCACCGGCCTTCTTCACCCGTCCTATCTCCTCCTAAATGGATCACCCGAACAAAACACGTAGCGTCCACCTTCAGGTGGACGCGCCCCACCTCTGCGCCTCACTCTCCGTTGCCCAAGCCGATCCCCGCGCCGCCAACTCCGCCGCCCGCAACCTCCTCCTCAAACTCGGCTTCCGCTCCTCACTTCTTGAAGTAGTACGTCCAACTCAGCGTCACGTACGACTTCAGCGGTACCCCCACAACGCATTCCACCGCGCACGCACCTCCCATCGACGCTATCGTCTCCGTCGTCTGCCCGGTGTATCCATTCGCAATCAGAAAATTTGCTCCCAAACTCATCCGGTTTTCCAGGAACGGCCTCAGCACCGCTCCCCTCACTTCCAAAACCGGTGTCCCCACAAATCCGTCACCCAACGGCTTTGCTTTCACGTATTCGAATTCCCCCCGCACCTGCAAGTGCAGCGGCAGATGATCCTCCGACGCCACCGCATCCCAGATCGTCCGCGGCGCCTCGGGCACGGGCAATCCCGTCCGCGTCTCGCGCGCGTCCGCCTGCGCATAGGAAACGTAGATGGCTCCATGCGCGAAATTCCTCTGCACGGATACAGCGACAACCCGGTTCAGCGATGGCCCCACATCCAGCTGCAATCCCGTATCCGGGTCGATCTTCGCCAACTCCTGGGAATTCCGCGTCTGCCTCAACGTCAAATCGAATTGCATCTCTTTAATCAGCTTCGAAATTCGCAGCTGATAAGCCCGCGACGCCGCCAGCGGTGTTGGCTGTCCCGTTCCGTTTCCAATTCGCGGATCTTCCGTATGAAACGCCCCTCCATAGCTGAACGCCACCGTCGGCAGGTACGCGCGATCAGGCGGAAGAATCGTCAGCGTGCCCTTCGGCAAAGTCAGCGACGCCACCTTATCGAACGAGCTTGGCGGATTCAGCACGTCCTCGTTGTCCATCCAGACTTCTTCCTGTCGCACTCCCACGTCATAGTAAATGTATTTGCCGGCGCTGCCATCCAGCGATGCAAACGGCTCGACAAACGAAAGCGTCAAATTATTGCTGGTCACCGGTTGAAAAATCCCGTTGGCGTCGATTCGCTGAAGATCCAGATCCCGTGGCGCATCCCGCCGCAGGTCCACTCCCGCAAGTACGGAAATCCACGGCCGTACCTTCCCTAGGTAAGCGGCTTCCCCTCCCAAAACGTTGCGCGATTCGCTCTGCTGGATCAGCCCGTCGCCGAAATTGGACCTAAGCTGCAACGCGTAGTTTCGAAAGAAACCGGAAAAGAAAAACTGGCTCTGCTCGCTGATCTTCCACGCGTCGTTCGCCACCAGCAATATATTGTGGGTCGCGTCCGATTGCCGGTTGTCGATCGTATCCCCGGCAACGAATGTGTTCACCGGAATAAGTCCGGGAACGTAGGAATAACCGTAATACCCAATCCCGAAAAGCGTCACTTGATGCTTGCCCAGTTTCCATCTGCGCATCCCGTTCAACTTGTATTGCTGCCGGTGCTCCAGTCGCTCCAGAAATCCATTCCCCGCGGAAACCTCGCCCGCGATCCACTCGACTGTCTCTGAATTTCCAGAACTCCATCCCGCCACCAGGTCAACGTCGCGATAATCGCCGGTCACTTGCACAAAATCATGGAATCGCTCGCGCGGCAAATAGCTAGCCGCCAGGTCAACCGAGTTGTTTCCTTCCCGGACGTTAAACGCGCCCCCGTCCACAGTGACTCCCTCGATCACCGGCGAAATCAGAAAATTTGGATCCGCATATCCATTCCCATGCGCATTGGCGGGCAGGTTATTCGGAAAAAGAAAATTCCCAACCTGAAAAAACTGCGCGATCGGTTCGCCGTGATCTCCTGCAACGCCCGGCGCAAAATATTGCGGCGCCTTGATCCCTCCGGAGGCCGTTTCAATCGGCAACCCCGGTATCGAGATCGGCGCGCCCGGTCGCCCCGGATTCGCGTCCAGCACCTGGTCATGAATCACCACCGTCTCCGAAGGATCGGGCGAAAGCGAGGACGGTGCCGAAGCCACCACCGTAAACGCCTGAAGAATGGGAACAAGTTGCCGGAATTGCACCGTCAGTTCCTGCTGCTGGCCCTCCGACACTGAAATTTCCGAAACCACCGGAGAGAATGCCTCCAATTCTCCCCTCAGTTTGAATTTCCCTGCGCCAATCCCTTCAAAAAGAAAATTCCCCTCCCCATCGCTCGTCGTTTCTCGAATCAATACCCCGGCGGAGTTGAAGATTTTCACATGCGCTCCTCCGACCGGAGCACCCCTCGGATCAAGCACCTTTCCAGAAATTCGGCCTGAGTCTCCACTCCCGGCCGCAGCCAAGCCCACAGAACAACCAGCTAAAAGGAAAAGTAATAGGAACACCGCGCAGCGGAACACTCTGTAGGACGTTTGATTCTGGCTGGACATCTTCGGCAGCCGGCTCGGGCCTGCCGTAGAGTATCAGAACCCCGGCCGCCTGTGGACACACCTGCTGCCACGCCCGCAAGAACTCGCTGAAGTGGGAGGACACCCAGCCCCTCAACTACGAAATGCCCCGCGCACTCGCTCCAGCAGTAAACCAAGTTTGGAAATATCTTTCGCGGCCACGGTCTGGAACTTCAGTCCCAGTCCCTGCTCGGGCTGCGCCTGCGCCACCACGCTGTCCAGGCTGATTTGCCCTTCCGGCACCAGAAAATGCACTCGGACGACTTCGCCTTTTGGCCGGCGTCGCGGTGTCTCAATAAAAATTCCGCCGGTGCTCACGTCCCGCACCCGAGACACGTCGCCCAAACTTCCGCACTCCCAATAAACCCACACATCGCGCGTCGCCGGCAACCTCATCATCCGTCGCCGCGAAGGAACACTACTAGCCAGTCCGCTCAACGAACGCCACCGTCCTCATGCTTCTGCTGGGCGCTGTTCCGTTCGGCCAGTCATTCCATCCAACCGAATCGAACACAAGAAACTTTGCCGTGCCGTTGCACGCGAGGCAATCAGGTGTTTGCTCTATTCAAGCCGGGTGAATCACTCGAGCCGCCCTGCCGCATCCCGTGAAGCGTCCACCACCGCGTGGCCTTTGTAGGGGCCGGGCTCGCCCGGCCCTCTTGAATTTTCGGCTCGTTTCAATGGTCTCCGTCCTCTCGCAACGTCCGCGTAACCAGCGTCGGCGTCCCTGTCGTATTGAACAACAATCCTTTCACCGACACTGTGTTGCCCACCGCCAGTGAAACCATCGATCCGCCTCCGGAAAAGTTCTCAAAGTTCATCTCCGAAAGCGTCACCACCTTGATCGTCGTCACTGGCGGCGTCGCCCCCGTAAACAACGGCGAAAGACCCGTCAGCGTGAATGTCCCCCCGCTCGTATCTATACTTGCGATCTGCCCGGTGACCTGCGATGGCCACAGCCGCACCAGGTCCGTCGCAATCGTCGTCGTGCCGCCGCTCGAGGAAACGCTCGCCGGCCGGATCTGCACGTCTTGCCCCGCCAGCAAATCCGCGCTGCTTGCAAAGCTCATCCCCGCGAAGATGAATCCGCCGTCTTCGCCCAACTCTTCCATGCCTACCTGAAACGTCGCGTTCGGATTGATCGTCACCACCACCGGCGAACCTTCGCTGATTCCGCTCACCGCGGGCTCTTCGTTGAACACCACCATGTGGAACTGCGTCGCGCTGTCCACGCTGGTGATCGTCCCCTTGATCGCTTGCCGGTTCGCGGCTTCCTCAAACTCAACGCGTTTCGCCAGCATCGTCCCCATGCCGTTTTCGTTCAGGTCCACGTTCAACACCTGGCCCGTCTGCACACAGGTGAAGTCCTCCGGGCTCGCCGTGCACCCGCTGCGCCCGAAATCCTCAAACATGGTCGTGCTGTCCACGGTAATCGTGAACGATTGCCCGCTGCGCTCGTTCATCAGCGTGAACTGGTTCATTCCCGTTGCCGTCACTTGCCCGTCGATCTCGTCAACCTCTTCCATTTCCTGGTCGTCCTCATCCTGCATCCGTTGCGTCAAATTCTTCACCGTCACTGTCGGATTGATGGAAAGGTCCGTCTGCACCGAAGAAGCCACGTTGAAATCCAGCCGGATCCCCACCACTGAATTTGCGCTGATCGTAATCGGAAACGGCGTGCTGGTGATCGCCGCGGTCGTCGGATTGAAATTCGGCGTCAGTTCGCACACCGAATTGTTCGCGCACCCTCCGATCGCTGCTCCGGAGTAATTCACAATCGTCATCGTCGCACTGCCAAACGTCAGCGTCATGCTCTGGTACGTATCCGGTGCCACGTTGGCCAAACTCAGAAACGCCGTGTCCGTCTGCAAATGCCCGAACTCCACTTCCACCGGCGTCGTCAACGCGGTCACCGCCGGCTTCGTCGCATCCGATGGCTGTAGGCTCGCCCCTGTAACCAACGCCTCAAAAAACAGCACACCCACTCCGTTCGGCGGCGTATCGCCGAGGGTTAAAGTCATGGGAACCGCGTTGCTAGGGGTCATCTGTTGGTTCATCGAACCGCCGCAAGCTACCAGGAACAGACAGCTCACTACCGCAAGCGCAAATAATAAATTTCGCCGCATAGGAATATACCTCCAGCTGTTTGACAGTTTTTCCGACCAGGGTCTAACGCGCGGATGCGAGGGCTGAAGCGGTATCTTACCTCTCAAGAGATTCGCGAGCTATCTAAATTAGTTGCCTTCGCCTCCCCTTCTGAGTACCAGAAGTCCCACATTGGCACACGCCGGATAGCGCCTTAACGGCGATTTTGTTTAACCGGCCAGAAACTTTACGTCGTACTTTTCGGCTTATACTTTTCTTATGTTCGTCGCAATCATCGGCGCGGTCTGGCTTTTGTGCTTCTTGGGGATCCCGATCCTCGCACTTTTTTCAATTCGCGAATGGGCCACCACCTATCGCGCAACCCTCCCGCGCATACGGAGCGGAATTGGCCTTCTCTCCGTCGGCGTCATTTTCTTTGGTTGGCTCTACCTGGTCACACTGGCGGTCTTCGGAATTTTCAATGCCGTCTGGCTGGACTTTTTCACACAAAAAAGAAATCTCCACTTTCTCGCACTCGCTGTCGGCGCTTCTGTGACAAGCCTGACTCTGAAAGGAAATGCCCGCCTGCAAGCTTTGGCTGCCGGCGCCTTATTGGTCCTGTTTGCCATGCTCTGGCTTTCCAGGGAAATGCCGTAGTCATCGGAACAACCTCAACGCGTAAAAGGTGGGATTACCGCGCGGCGGGATGGGCAACAAACGCCCGAATTAAATCTTTGCCATCCAATCATTCTCCAGCTCGGATTTGGCCGCATACAAATTCGCCAGCCGGTCGTGCAGATTCTGCGCTTCAGGAACGGCCGTTTGGACAGCTGTTTTCAGGCTGCCGAAAAGGGTCCGGTAAACAGGCCTGAATTCCGCCAGCACCTCGTTTGTTCCTCCCCAGTTCAGGCGCTCGCCGATGGCCAACAGAATTCGCTGCGCCTGAAGAAGGCTTATCTCCCCCTTCTGGCCTTGCTTAACCCATTCCTGCAACTCGCCAAGTTGTTGAACGGCGGAGTCCTTTTCCAGATCGCTCATCACGTCATTTCCGATAATTTCTAGCACCGCCTGTTCGAGCGGTTTATCGATAGCCTCTGTCACATTGATGGTCGCTTTTGTTTCGGAAAGCACGGCTTCCAGCTTCAGCGTGTATTCGCTGATTTTCCGATGCACAACTTCCAATTGCCCGCCCGCCGCCTGTGCCGCTTCGCTCGCGGACTTCCCCTGCTGCAGCGCCGCCCTGTAAGCCTGGTAGTCTCCGGTCGCCAGATTCCAGATCGCTTCGTCCACCATGGCCTTCGCCGAATTTCCGTACGCAACATCTCGAACCGGTGCCTTCACCGGCGGCTCGGCCGTTACTTTTGCAATCTTTGTCTCCGCAGACACGCGCGCCGCTTCCCGCGAACTCGCGCCGTTCCGCTTTACGACTGCCACCTTCTGAATTTCTCCTGGTTCCTCGTGTTTTATTGGAGAGTTGTTCTGCGCCGGTACCTCCGTTACCTGGCGTGCGGCCCGCTCAATTTTTGCTGACGCCGCGCGTTTGATTGGAGTGCTGCTCTGCGCCGGCGCATCCGTGATGACGCGCGCCTCCGGGCCGTGGTCGCGAGAGCGCCCCAACTGCTTCGCGTGGCTTTCGCACACATAAATCGGCTCATTCCCGCCCTGCTCCCAGCAAACGATTACCGGCGTTCCGAAATCGCAGTCCAGCCGGTAATTTGGAGAAAGAGCTTCCGCAGGCTTCCCAGTTCGCAGCCGCCACTCGGCGCGGCTTGTGCAATGGAGTTTGGACACGCACCAATTTTACCGAACCCATGATGCGGGGCGCGCTAGGCCTCTCAGTTTCCGTTGCGGAAAACGTAACCCCTCTGCGTAGTCAACAGCCCCATTTTCCCCACGTTGCTGCCGCGGAACACCTGAACCACCGGTCAGGGTTCCTCCCCGCGCCCACCTGTCATTATCGAACGGGTTTTCATCCACAACGTCCTCGTTTGCAAGGAAAAGGGCTGCATGAACAATCATTTGCTGTTCCGCGGGGTACTCAATCCCTTCGCCGCCATCGCTTCGCTTGCATTTTTGTGCGCGCTCCCAATTCACGCCCAGGAATCGACTCCCTCCGCCTCCGATTCCCCGCTCATTGCCCCGGCGCAGCAGCAAATCAGCCTCAACACAGACTCCGCCGTTTTGCCCGCCGCGCCTCTCCCCACGGAACTCGCTCTAAAAAACAATCGTCTCTTCTACGTCCTCGCCAACTATTCGACCGTCGAAAAACAGGACCCCTACGGCACTATCTCCGCAAAAACCAAATTCAAGCTCTCTGTGAAAACAATGACCGATCCGGTCACGGTTTCCTTCCTTGGCGTAGTCGCCTTGATGGGGCAAGCCCAAAACACCGAGCCTTCCTACGGCCAGGGCCTCAAAGGCTACAGCAAGCGCTACGCCACCACTTACACCGACTCCGCCGTCGGCACCCTCATGACCACTTCCGTCTTCCCCACGCTCTTGCATCAAGACCCGCGCTACTTTCAGCTCGGCACCGGCACCAAATGGCACCGCCTCAAGTATTCCGTCAGCCGCATCTTCATCACCCGATCCGATAGCGGCGTCACTCAGTTCAATTACTCCGAAATTCTCGGCAACGCCGTCGCCGCAGGCATCTCCAACACCTACCATCCCGATTACCAGCGCACCTTCAGCAACACCATGAACGTCTGGAGCACGGACATTCTCCTCAACACTCTCTGCAACGTAGCCAAGGAATTCTGGCCAGACATCCGCCGCGCCATCCACAACCGCAGAACCAAGCAGTAACCGGAGAGAAAGCACTCGTCCAACGGGGTATTCGGAAGCTTCAATCCTCCTGCGGCACCGCCGTTTTTCCCACTCAGCAGGATAGTCCGTCGAGCTGATGTGGGAACTATTCAGCGTTGACTTGATTCATTCGAGGCCGTAAGATGACCGCGAACAGAAGCGCACGTGGCTGTGCCGTTATCCTCCCCTCGTATTCATCCTTGCGATTAGGAGTTCTCATCCTTGCCGGCCCAGCTCATTTCCCATTATCGTGTGCTTGATCAGCTCGGCAGAGGAGGGATGGGCGTCGTCTATCGAGCGGAAGATACCAGCCTCCGCCGCACCGTGGCTCTTAAATTTCTTCCTGAGCATCTCGCCAAAAATCTGGCCGTCAGCGAACGCCTGCGCCGCGAAGCTCGGTTGGCTTCCTCGCTGAACCACCCAAACATCTGCACCATCTACGAAGTTGGCGAAGACTCCGGTGAAGTCTTCATCGCAATGGAGTATGTGGCCGGCCGGCCACTTTCGGAATCGATTCGCGCTGAAGGACTACCCCTTGAGACCCTCCTTCGCTACGGACGTCAACTCGCCTCTGCTCTGGCTCACGCCCACGATCATGGCGTGGTCCATGGGGATTTAAAACCCTCAAATATCATCATTACGCCAGCTGGTGACGCCAAAATTCTCGATTTCGGTCTGGCACGCCGCAGCGATCCGGCGGAATTTGACCGACAAACTCTCGAAACGATTTCGGCGGAGAACCGCTCGGGACTCGGCGGCACGCTTCGTTATATGGCACCCGAACAGCTCGACGCCAGCCCGGCCTCGCAGTCCACGGATCTCTGGGCTCTGGGGGTCATTCTCTACGAAATGGCGGCGGGCTCTCATCCTTTTTATGGCGAGAATCTCTATCTGCTTTGCACTGCGATTCTGCGTGATCCTCCGCGGCCTCTACCACCCAAGGTGCCCCTTGGTCTCGCTTCTATCATCACCCGGTGCCTTGAAAAAGAACCCGCCCGCCGGTATCAGCGCGCCGGCGAGGTGCGTGCGGCGCTAGATGCCCTGACGCCATCGCAGGAAAATGTCATTCTCGCTCCTCTGCCGGCACTCCGAAAGGTACCCTACCTTCCGGTCGCGGCCGCGATCCTGCTTCTACTCGCTCTCTTCGGAGTGTACAAATTCCGCGACAGTATTGGGATCGCTGGTTCCGCAGGCCTCTTGCCCCACCCAGTGTTACTTGGAGTCCTGCCTCCCCCTCCCGGTGGGGATTCTTCACAGTCTGCCTTCAATGACGGCTTGGCAGACACCCTAAATTCTCGCTTGAGCGAGTTGAGCGCCCGGCATGCCTTCGTTGTCATTCCGATGAGCGAGGTCGTTGGTAAAAACGTAAAGACCGCGGACGGAGCCCGTGAGCAATTTGGCGTGAACCTCGTCCTGGTGCTCAACGTTCAACGCGCGGCCAACAATATCCGTGTGAATTATTCTCTCGTCGATACTCGCTCACACCAGCAAGTGCGAGGAGGCACGGTTACCGCCGCGGCTGCCGATCCATTTGCCCTTCAGGATCGCGTCTTTGAAAGCGTCGCTTTAGCCATGGAACTGCAACTCGCGCCTGAGGACAAGCAAGCTCCAGGTTCCCGGGGCACCACCCAACCCGCCGCTTACGAGTATTATGTCCAAGGCTTGGGCTATATGCAGGATTACGTTGTGCCGGAAAAGGTCGAGAGCGCTGTTACTCTTTTCCAGCGCGCACTCGAGAAGGACCCCACCTACGCGGCAGCCACCGCGGGCCTGGGCGAAGCCTACTGGCGCAAATACCAACTGAGCCACGACCCAGCGTGGGCGAAAGCGGCTATCGAAACTTGCGAAACGGCAACTAGGCAGGGCCCCCGATTGGCCGCGGCCCACTCCTGTTTGGGGCAGGCGTATATCGCACAGGGGCTGTACGAAAAGGCCGCCGATCAATATCGGCGCACGCTCGAACTCGAGCCCACCAGCGACGACGCATACGGCGGTCTCGCCAGAGCGTACGAGCACCTCGGCCAGCCAGCCGATGCCGAGCAGGCTTTAAAGCAGGCCATTGCGCTCCGTCCGGGCTACTGGGCCACTTACAACTGGCTCGGCCTTTTCTACATGGATCATGCGCGCTACGAAGAAGCGGTCAGCCAGTTCTCGCAAGTTGTATCGCTTGCGCCGGATAGTTTCACCGGTTACTACAACCTTGGCGCGACTCGTATCTTCCAGGGCAAATATGTCGAGGCCGTACCGTTGCTGGAAAAATCGCTGAGCATTCGCCCCACGGCGGACGCGAGTTCCAACTTGGCCACGGTCTATTTCCAAATGCATCGTTACAACGATTCTGCGGTCCAGTTTGAAAAGGCGGTTCAATTGGACCCTAAGAACTACATTTTTTGGGGAAATCTCGGCGATGCGTTTTACTGGAGTCCAGGGCGGCGCCCGGATGCTGCCGACGCTTATGGTCGAGCGATCTCACTGGGAGAAGAAAAACTTCGCTTGAATCCTCATGACGTGCAACTGCTGAGCAGCCTCGGAATGTACCACGCAATGCGGGGGGAACAGAAAGCCGCGATCGACAATCTCGACACCTCGCTCCGCCTTCAACCCAAAAGCCCGGATTTGCTTTTCAACGCCGGAATCATCTACCAACAGCTCGGGGACTCCAAACGCGCTTTGGATAGTCTGGAGAAAGCTGTTTCCTTGGGAATTTCCCCTGAACTGATCCGTGACACGCCGAATTTCGATGCTCTACGGGCCAATCCGCGGTATGTCAGCTTGCTCAAAAATCAGCAAAAGAAATGACGGAGGTCAAATGCGCTTTCCACTCTTACGTTATGCCCTGGCCATTACTTGCATTTTCACGATTACGTTGTGCCTCGCCGCTGGCTGTGGTGACAAGCTAAAACCGGCGGCGGCCGGCAAGGGTAAGGACAGTTTCGACTGCGGCGACAAAACCGTGTTTGTGGTGCCCGGCGACGGGACGGCTCCCAAGGATGTTTATCTCTGCCAGGGTGACACTTTAACTTGGAATCCTAACCATCACTTATTTACCGTCAGCTTCCCCAACAAATATCCCTTTGAAGGCGCGCCAATGACGTTCGCAAATGATCCGCAAAATCCGGACGCTCTTGTGACGTCCCCAAAGGCGAAAAATACGGTGTCGCTGGTGGTCTACCACTACGATATGACTGTTGACAAACTTCAGATCATCGATCCCCAGGTCGTCGGCGGAGGCTATCACTCCAATTAATCAATTTGCTGGACGGGATTGACTGGCGCGCGCTTGATCGGCAGTACGACCGGTCTTTCGGAGCACGCTCGCCACTTGCTTTAAATTTGCAGTTTTGACATTCCTCTCTACACTCACTCAGAATTTCCCTGCGCAACAGCACTTATGCGCTCGGGGTATACTTCTTCTCGTTCGCGTTGCGTTTTAACCGCCGGCTGCCTCACGCGCGGCCACTTCAAGGGAGGCCCCATGAACCACAAACCGCACACTCTCGAGTCACTCTGCACGGCGTTTTTCATCTTCCTCTTCGGCGCCTTTTCCGCTTTCGCGCAAGCTCCAACGCCCCTTCCCCAAAACTGGCCCGCCCCGCAGGAAGGCATCTACATCGTCCAGAATTTCCATTTTCAGTCCGGCGAAACTCTCCCCGAAGTCCGCATCCACTACTACACTCTCGGCAAGCCCGTTAAAGACGCCTCCGGCCGCACCACCAACGCGGTCCTCATCCTTCACGGCACCGGTGGCGGCGGCAACAATTTTCTTCAGCCCATTTTCGCCGGCATGCTCTTTGCCCCCGGCCAACTCCTCGACGCCGACAAATATTTTCTGATTCTTCCCGACAACATCGGCCACGGCAAATCCAGCAAGCCAAGCGACGGCCTCCACGCGCATTTCCCGCGCTACGAATACGCGGACATGGTCGCCCTCCAGCACGAACTCGTCGAAAAAGGCCTCGGCGTCAACCACCTTCGCCTGATCCTCGGCACTTCCATGGGCTGCATGCACTCCTGGGTATGGGGCGAAACCTACACCGATTTCATGGACGCCCTTATGCCTCTCGCCTGCCTGCCCGTCCAAATCGCCGGGCGCAACCGCATCTGGCGCAAGATGGTCACCGACGGCATCCGCCAAGATCCCGACTGGAAAAACGGCGACTACACCGTGGAACCCCGCTCCGCCCTCGAAATCTCCGCTGATTTCCTCATCATCGCCGGCAGCGCTCCCCTGCACATGCAGGAGGATTTCCCCACGCGCGACTCCGCCGACAAATATCTCTCTACCACCATGGCACGCTTCACCTCCACCCTCGACGCCAACGATTTCCTCTACGCCGTCGATTCCTCCCGCAACTACGATCCCTCCTCCAAACTCGAAACCATCAAGGCCCACGTCATGTACATCAACTCCGCCGACGATTTCATCAACCCGCCCGAGCTCGGCATCGCCCAACGCGAAATCAAGCGCGTCAAACACGGCCAGTTCGTCCTCCTCCCCGTTTCCGAACAAACCTTCGGCCACGGCACCCACACCCACGCCGCCGCCTGGCAATCCTACTTGCAGCAACTCCTCGCCGAGTCCGCCAATCCCGGCTAATTGCCCAATGATCTTCGGCTCGTTTTGCCGATTCTCTGGAAGCCATCCGATACATGGCTTCAGGGGGTCGGAGCTTTAGCTCCGACATTTGGAGCCCTAAAAAATCGGGCTTTAGCCCCTGAGGACATTCGTCCCTAATCTGGGCTCCATTTGTGAGATAGATTGGCTTTGTCGACTTGCTATGTTTCCACGCCGCTGTCATCCCGAATCCCCGCTTGCCCCGAGCGAATTCTGCGATGGGCACTCTTTGCCGATGAGCGCCACCACCCCGCGCATGTCATCCCGAACCCGCGCTTTTTGCGGGTGAGGGACCTGCTTTTCGCTTGTGGGCTGCATTCCGGGCGGGCGGCCAACTGAATCCTCGATGGTTTCTCGAAACCAGCGAACTCGGCGAGGGCTACCAACTTTATCCAAGAATGAAATTCGAGTAAAAAGGTTCCCGACCCTTTCGGTTTTGGAAAGGGCCGGCCTTCTTCTCTTGCTTCCTCTTCTCAAAGTGCGGGGAACGCGACAATATTTAAACGTTGCGCCGGCCAAAACACCGCGCCAAATCCCCCGTGCTACCATGCTCTCTTGCCGACTAAAAGCTGTGAAGAGGGCCTGCTATGAAACTCGCATTCCGCATCTCCATCTTTTTGCTGGCCTGGGCGCTTGTTGCCATCCCCGCCCCGCAAGCTGCTGAGTCGCAGCCCCTCCGTGTCGCCATCGCAGGCCTCGTCCACGGCCACGTCGAAGGTTTCTTCTCGAACTCACTCCATCGTCCCGACATTCGCATCGTAGGCATCAGCGATCCCGATCGCAGCCTCTTCGATCGTTACGCATCAAAATTCGCGCTCGATTCCGCCCTCTATCACGCGGACCTCGAAGAGATGCTGCGTACCACCAAACCGCAGGCCGTTCTCGTTTATTCCAGCACCTTCGATCACCGCAAAATTGTCGAACTCTGCGCGAAACACCACATCCCCGTCATGATGGAAAAGCCGCTCGCCGTCAGCCTCGAAGATGCCCGTGCGATCGAACGCGCGGCACGCGAAGGAAATATTCCGGTCCTCGTGAACTACGAAACTTCCTGGTATTCCAGCAACCACGCCGCCTATGAACTGGTCCGCGCGGGCGCGCTGGGCGACATCCGAAAAGTTGTAGTTCACGATGGCCATCAAGGACCGAAAGAAATCGGCGTCAGCGCCGAGTTTCTCAACTGGCTCACCGATCCCAAGCTGAACGGAGCCGGCGCTCTCTTCGATTTCGGCTGCTATGGGGCCGACTTGATGACCTGGCTAATGAACGGAGAAAAACCGCTCTCGGTTACCGCCGTCACCCAGCAGATCAAGCCGGACGTCTATCCGCGCGTCGATGATGAAGCCACGATCATTCTCACGTATCCAAAGGCCCAGGCGATTATCCAGGCTTCCTGGAACTGGCCCTTCGACCGCAAAGATATGGAAGTCTATGGACGCACCGGCTACGCGATCACCGTCCGTCGCGACGATATAAAAGTCCGTCGCCCGGGCGAAAAAGAGGAACAACTCGTCGCCGCTCAGAAACTGCCGTCTCCTTGCAATGATTCCCTAACCTATCTGCGCGCTGTCGTCCTGGACGGCCTGAAGCCCGATGCTCTGTCCTCTCTCCAAACCAACCTCATCGTCACCGAAATTCTCGACGCTGCCCGCCAATCCGCCGCCACCGGCAAAACCGTGACGCTCAAACAGTGACGTCGTTTCAACCCCACTTTTCCACCACCCTCTTTTATCCCGCTTGCGCGTTCTACCAAACTTCGTTACGCTGACTCAGTCGCCAGCGGTGGCCCCCTCCTCACCCGCTTTCGGTTGCTCAACTCGCAATTCAATTTCCGATTACGAAGGATGCCGCATGACGCACAAAAACACCTGGCTGAGGTTTGCTGTAGCGGTAGTGCTGAGTTTGCCTCTCGCTGCCTGCAAGGACACAAAAACTCTGCAAGAGAACGAACAATTGAAGGCCCATGTGGCGGATCTTCAGAAAGAGAACGGCCAGGTGGGCAACGATCTGGAAACAATGACCGCGGCCCGGGATGAACTGGCCAAAGAGAACGATTCTCTCAAGGCGGAGCTCAATTCCTGTAAGGCAAAGCATTCCGGGAAAAAAGCCGCCGCCAAAAAGCATCATCGGACCTGAATTCACTGCAATCCCAGGTCCCGAACGCCGCTTCAAGTGGGCGTAGCAACAACTTTTATCATCATAATAAAGGGAGGTTTCAATCATGAAATCGTTTGAAGTGCAATTTCGCTATCAGGATCGAACCGAAGCATCCGTGGAATCCACCGTCAAGGTGGAAGCGTCCAATCTTCCCGGCGCCGTGGGCAAAGCCGTGCGTCAGTTCGTCAAGGGTCTCGATCGCAAGCAGCGCTTCGATATGAACAAGAATGGGCTGGCGATTTCTGCCAAGTCCGTCGAAACCGCAGCCGAGTCACAGCCAGACGAAGCCGCAAAGGCCGCCGCCAGCTGAAAACTGAGCCGGATCTCGCGTCCGGGTGTGGCGTCCCGTCTTTCAACCGGACGCCACAACGCCGGACATCAACAACGCTCGATTCGGCAGCATCGGCTCGCACCATCCACGTTTCAGCATCTTGCCGCCCGTTAAACGCAACTAAAACTCCCCTCACCGACCGTACCCTGATTGCTCAGCCTGACGCATGCCGTGCCGTTGGCAGTTATCCTTAGGTGGGGTGAGTCTCATATTGGACAGACACCCGCTGTACGCTAGCGTACACTCCCTCTATTGAGCTTCGGTGCTTCCAAGCCCAGTGGACAGGGGACAAAACCGCGATGTACGTCAAGTCAGTCCAGACGAACTTCCGGTGACCTCTTGATGGGCCGTCCCCAGCCTCTTTCCTTTTGCGCCAACCTCATCGGCGTTCCAGAGCCGCCCGCTCAAACTTCCTCTCTCCCATGGATCCCCACTTTCAGAACGGCCTCCTCCCCCGGTCTCCATTCCCTGCTCATTGGTGCTTCCTTTCTGCTGTGGTTCGTTCCGGCAGGCGCGCTCGCTCAGCAACCATCTCCCGCGCGAACTGTCAGCAGCAGTGCTCTTCCGGACGCGCCTCTGCCCCATTCAGTCCCGCCGAATTCCGCTCCGCAAACTCCCCATGCGGACGGCGAAGCCAGCGTCGCCGGCACCGTGCTCGATGAAAGCGGCGCCACCGTTTCCGGCGCGGACGTCAGCTTGTCGCAGGAGGATGGAACGCGACTGCGCTCCATGGTCTCCGAAGCCGGCGGCGAATTTACTTTTACAAAACTTCCTGCCGGCTCCTACCTCGTTACCATCAACGCAAAAGGTTTTGCTCCCTTTACCTCTCCGGAGTTCGCCGTCGCCGTTCGCCAGGCCTACGAACTTCCTGACGTCGCCCTCGCAGTCGCAACGGCCAGCATGGAAGTCACCGTCCGTCCCACCGAATTCGTCGCCGCCGAGCAGATCCGGGCCCAAGAAAAGCAGCGTCTCGTCGGCTTCTTCCCGAATTTCTATACCAGCTACATCTATGACGCCGCTCCACTCACTCCCAGACAGAAATTCTCCCTCGCCACGCGCGGCACCTTCGATCCGGTTGCCATGCTCGGCGTCGCCTTCGCCGCCGGAATCGAGCAAGCCACAAACGCCTATGCCGGCTACGGACAAGGCGCCGCGGGTTATAGCAAACGTTTTGCCGCTAAATTTGTCGACGGGCGCACCAGCGACTTCTTCACTCACGCCGTCTTTCCCACGCTCCTGCACCAGGATCCCCGCTACTACTATCAGGGCTCCGGCTCCATCAAGTCCCGCTTCGCCCACGCGGTCACTTCCGCGTTTCTCGCGCGCAACGATAGTGGGCACACTGTGTTCAACTCTTCCTACTTGCTCGGCGACATGTCCTCCGGCGCGCTCTCCAATCTCTACTATCCCAAAGCGAATCGTGGGGCCCACCTCGTCTTCACCAATACCGCCGTCGGTTTCGCGGGACGCATCGGCACAAATCTGATGCGCGAGTTCCTCTCCAAGCGCATCACCACAAACGTTCCAGGCGACGGCAAACAATAAATCTCGCGTTGTCAACTTGTAGCCGCACTGTGGGCGTGCCGCTCCGTATCAATCCCACCGGCAACGCAACAAGCCCTGTAGGGGCGGCTTTAGGCCGCCTTCTTGGGTTTCCCCGGCAACGCCACTCTCCCGAATGACGTTCCCGCGCCCCCGCCTGCCACTTCACCCCACCCCGCGGGCCTCTGGCCTGCTGAACCATACCGCACGCGTCAGACAGTGCTCCTTCTTTCCCCCTCCCAATTTCCACCTTCGATTTTCTCTTCTCCTAGTCATCCCCCTCTTCAGCTATCATTCCCTCCCGTGCCCCCCACCACCGAATCGTCGCCCCACTCCCGCCGCCGCGCCTTCCGTGACATCCTCGTCTACGGCATAGCCGGCGGCCTGCTCATCCTGATCCTCAAACTCACCGAATACCGTTTCCTCGTCATCGAGCACTCTTTCGAAATCTATGGCGGCCTCATCGCCGCTCTTTTCTCCGCCCTCGGCATCTGGCTCGGCCTAACCCTCACCCGCAAAAAGCCGTCCGTCATCATCAAGGAAATCCCCGCCTCTCCTTCCGAACCCTTTGTCCCCGACGAAGCCCGCCTCGCCCAGCTCGCCATCACTCCCCGCGAACTCGAAATCCTCGGCCTCATCGCCGCCGGCCTCAGCAACCGCGAAATAGCCGCCCACCTCTTCGTCAGCGAAAACACCGTCAAAACGCACTCCAGCCGTCTCTTCGACAAGCTAGGCGCCCGCCGCCGCACCCAGGCCGTCCAACTCGCCAAGACCTCCCGCCTTATCCCATAGCCCCATCCCGTCACCCAAACGCATGATTTCCGCGCGCCCCACCGCAAAATCATCCAAAAGAATGACGACAACCTTCTCCGCTCCCGCTACACTTCCGCCACTGAAACGCACTTTCCTTACAAGGAGCCGCAACTTCCATGAAAAAGACCGTCCTCACCTTCGGCCTCATCGCCGGCCTCATCATCTCCGTCCTGATGGACAGCTCGCTTCTCCTCGCCGACAAGATCGGCTCCCGCCACAGCATGGCCCTCGGCTACACCATCATGGTGGCCTCGTTCCTTCTGATCTACTTCGGCATCCGCAGCTACCGCGACAACAACCTCGCCGGCCAAATCTCCTTCGGTCGCGCCTTCGCCTGCGGCTTCCTCATCGCCCTCATCACCACCGTCTGCTACGTCGCCACGTGGGAAGTCCTCTACTTCAACTTCATGCCCCACTTCATGGACAGCTACTTCGCCGCCCAGATCCACAAGGTCCAGGCCTCCGGACTTGACCCCGCCACCACCGCCACGCAGGTCGCTGCCATACAGCGCTCTCAGCAGCTCTACCAAAACCCTTTCGTCAACATGGCCTACACCTTCATGGAGCCCCTCCCCGTCGGCCTTATCATTACTCTCATCTCCGCTGCCCTCCTCCGCCGCAAAAATCCCCTCCTCCCCGAAAACCCGCCAAGCTAGCGCCGGCTTCCAGCCGGCCTCAAGAATTGTCATCCCGAACCCGCGCCTTTGGCGCGTGAGGGACCTGCTTTTTCGGCCGCTCTTGTAGGGGCGGCTATACGCCGCCTTCTTCCTCCCCTCTTTGTAGGGGCCGGGCTCGCCCGGCCCTCTTGGTTACTCTCCCACCTGCCTGCCTGCCCAGTCTGCGGCCGAGGGATCTCCTTTTCTCTTCCTCCACTCTTCTCAGCGAACTCGGCGATCTCAGCGACCTCTGCGTTAATCTTTCTCTTTCTTCCCGTCCAAATTCCAACATTTGTCCCCTGCCCTCCTGGGTTACTCTTCCCTGCAATATCCCCCGCGCTCATCCGTCTTCACCTGTAGAGATGGACGCTGCGCTCGGAAATCAGTGGCGAATGGCCGATCAAGATCAGCGAATTTCCCAGGTCGTCGATCGCGAACGCCCCCGGCTCCTCAATTTCATCCGCCGGCGCGTCCCCGACCCGCGCGATGCCGAGGACATTCTTCAGGACGTCTTCTACGAACTCGTGGAAGCCAACCGCCTGCTGATGCCCATCGACCACATCACCGGCTGGCTCTTTCGCGTCGCCCGCAATCGCATCATCGACCTCTTCCGCAAGAAGAAGCCGGTCCTCTTCTCCGATGCGGATGCAGAAGACGAGGACGAAGATTCGCTTCGGTTCGAAGAGTTGCTCCCTTCGCCCGACGCCGGACCCGAAGCGCTCTACGCCCGCAGCGTGCTCCTCGCAGCCTTCGAACTGGCGGTGGACGAATTACCCCCGGAGCAGCGCGAAGTCTTCGTCGCGCACGAAATCGAGGGCCTCAGCTTCAAGGAAATCGCCGCTCGCACCGGTGTCGGCATGAACACACTGCTTTCGCGCAAACGCTACGCGGTTCTCCACCTCCGCGATCGCTTGCAAGGCATTTACGACGATTTTTCGAAAACGTAGGGAGGCAACATGGCTGGAAGACTCATCAAACTCATCTTCATCGTTCCGCTGGCAATTCTGGGAATGTTCCTCTTCGCCTTCATCGGCGGCGAAATCGTTCTGCAGCTCTGGAACTGGCTCATGCCGCCGCTCTTCGGCTTGCCTGTGCTCACATTCTGGAAAGCCCTCGGCCTTCTCGCCCTCTGTCGCATCCTCTTCGGCGGATTCGGCTGGCACCGTCCCCGCCGCTATGTTTTCCGCGATCGCGCAGACGGCCGCTGCGGCCGCCTGACTCCCGAAGAGCGCGATCGCTTCCGTCAGCGCGTCCGCGAACGCATCCGCGAATATCTCGGTGTCGACCCTTCCGCCCCCAAGCCGGAGGCTCACTGACACTTTCCACAACTTCCCCGCCGCATCCGACATCAAATCGTTGCCTGTCCTTTTTTGCACACACGGACACGCTTGACTGTGTTCTAATTCACGGGTCGCCTCGCTTTCCTCTCCTCGGCGACGGAGGAATTGCCATGTCTCTAAAAATCACCAGCAGCGAAGTGGATGGAGTCTCCCTGGTCGCCCTCAGCGGCCGCATCGTTCTCGGCGAGGAGAGCACCGCTCTCCGCGAGAAACTCAAAACCCTCATCGCTGCCGGAAAGAAGAAGATCGTTCTGAACATGGCCGAAATCGGCTACATTGACAGCGCGGGACTCGGCGCTTTAGTCGCCGCTCATCTCAGCGCCAAGAACGCCGGCGGCTCCATCCGTCTCTGCAATCTTGGCGATAAATTCCAGGAAGTCCTGCAACTCACCAAACTACTCACCGTGTTCGACGTTTACGACACCGAAGCCGCCGCCGTCGCCAGTTTTCCCACTTCCCTCTCCGCCGGCAATTAGCCGCTATTTCGCGCAGGGCCTTCAGGGGGTCGGAGCTTTAGCTCCGACATTTTAGCGCCTGGATAAATTGGGCTTTAGCCCCTGAGGATACTCTTCGTTTCTGGGCCAACCGCTTCTGAGACAAGTTCTAGCCGCGCTCATCAACATAGTTAAAGCCAAACTTCTCCCCGCCCCGGCCCAAAGGCCAGTGCTATCCGATTCGTTCAGCCTGTTCTTCAGTCCTCTCGACGCGCTTCTTCCAATCGAATAGCCTTGAGCAATGAACAGAGAAATCCGTGGCTTGCGCTTCTCCTTCAACGCTGACGCCGAAATCGTTCCCGAAAACGCTCCCAACGCGGTTCTCCCCGCGCGCGTGACCGAACTGAGCCTGCAAGGCTGTTTCCTCGAAACCGCCGCCTCGCTCGAAGAAAAGCGCCAGGTGTCCCTCAAGATTTGCGATGCCGGAGAATCCTTCGAAGCCGAAGCCATTGTCCTTTACTCCCGCCCATCCGGCTTGGGTCTCCTCTTTCGCGACGTAAAGCCTCGCCACCGCGATACTCTCCAAACCTGGATCCTAAAAGCCCTGGATCGCCAACTAGAACTCCAGCAAATCCCGGGCTGACTTCCCGTAGCGTCCACCTTCAGGTGGACAAGCTCGACTCGTGAATATTTGCACCCCAATCTCCCCATCCAATCTCGATCTGTTCCCTCGTTTTCCTTTCGGCAACACTGTTCCCCAGTCCAGTTGCCTCCAAACCCCCGCTCCCCAACAATAATCCTGAGGGGTATTCCCATGAAAAAAGCCAGTGCACTCATCGTTTCTATTCTGCTAGCCTGCCCCGCCTTCGCCGCGGACCAGACCCGCGAACAAAAACGCCTCGAAACCTGCGGTCAGGTCTTCAAAGAGATCATGGACATCCCCGATGGCATTCCCAAGGACCTCCTCAACAAGGCCGAATGCGTCATCGTGATTCCCTCGGTCCTCAAATTCGCTTTCGGCGTCGGAGGCGACTTCGGCCGCGGCGCCATCGTCTGCCGCACCGGCCAGCACTTCACGGGACATTGGAGCGCCCCCGCTCTCTTCGCTCTCGAAGGCGCAAACATCGGCTTTCAGTTGGGCGGCCAGGCCACGGACTTCGTCCTCCTGGTCATGAATCCCAAAGGCGCGGACTCCATCCTGAGCAGCAAAGTGAAGCTAGGCGCCGACGCTTCCGCCGCAGCCGGTCCCAAGGGCCGCACCGCTGCCGCCGACACCGACATCGTGATGCGCGCGGAAGTTCTCACCTATTCCCGCTCGCGTGGATTGTTCGCCGGCATCTCGCTCGAAGGCTCCACGCTCCGCTCCGATGGCAGCGCCAACAAAAAACTCTATGGCCGCGAACTCAACGCCAGGCAAATCGTCCGCGAAGGCAAAGTCGGCGTCCCAGCCTCAGGCCGCGAACTAGTTTCCCTGTTGGATAAGCAATCCCCCAAAAACCAGTCCGACCCCGTCTCCCTGAAAGAATAAGACCAACAACTCGCTCTCAGGACGGACGAACTCTTCTGCAGGTGAGCGACACCACCCGCGCATGTCATCCCGAACCCCGCTTGCCCTGAGCGAAGTATGCGATGGGCGCTCTTTGCGGGTGAGGGATCTGCTTTTCGTTTGTGCGCCGCGTTCCCACGAGGATGCCAACAGGCCCACGCAACCTCTGAAGTTCGCGTAGCGGCCACTTTCAAGTGGCCCCGTCTTGAGTGCGCTCAAGTAAGTGAGTGGAGCGCCAGAAAAATCAAAAGCTCGCATCACCGTGGCGGATCGCAATCGCCGCCGCGCCGATGCAACCGATTGGATTTCTCTAAAGCCCCAGCCTCACGGCGTCTTCAAATAAATATTCCCGATGTTGTGCTCCCTCAGCATCGCGTTAAACGCCGCCAGTTCCTTCCCCGCCAACGCTTGAAACTCCTGCGTCGCTTTGTCCCCACGCGCCTTCAACTCCTCCTGCACCGCAATCTGCTGCGTGGTCGGCGCAAAATCGGCGCTGCTATCCAGCTGGCTGAACAGATAGCCAACCTTCTGCAGCAACATCGGCGCCCACCGGCAATCGTCCTGCCCTCGCCCGGTTAGCCGGAGCTGCAGCAGACTTCCCTCGATACCCGCGAGCTTCTCCGCCAACTCGTCCGCGGCTTTCCGGATCGGCTTTGCGCTCTCGTCGCTGCCCAGCTCCTTTTCAAACGCAACAAGCTGCGCGCGAAGCGACTCGCTCTGGTTCACGGTCGTCCCCAGCGCGCTCATCTCGTCATACAGGGCTGTCTGCACCCGCAACTGCGCCTGGACGTCGCTTTCCGATCCCGTGGTATGCGGGTCCTTCACCACCGTCAGCTTCTGCGTGAATTTTTCTTCTCCCACGCTCAGCGTAACGTTGTACGTTCCCGGCGCCACAAGCACGGCCAGCCGTCCCACGGCCGGAACCTTCCGCCAGCCCTCCGGCCCGAACGGCACATCCGGCGCGTAGACCGGCGTGGTTCTCAACTTGATTTCCGTGCTCCGTTCGGTCCGCAAGTCCCACCAGTAGCGATTAATCCCCTGCTTTGTTTCGCAAGCCGGCGGCTCCACGTCCGGAAAACCCTCATCAGGCTCCGGCTTTTTCGCCTCCGCCGCGTTTGGTTTCGCCGCGTGGCATTCGATCTCTCGCACTTTCTTGCCGCCGGCATCCGTGATGGTCAGCTTCGCCGTTTCCTTCTCTCCCAGGTTGGACTTGAGATAGAAATTAATGGACGCGCCATAAGGCGGATTTTTCCCCGTCGTGGGGTCGTACTCGACCGCAGCCGGCTGCGCCACCTCCTTAAACCGATACGCATCGCGCGGCGCAAACAGGTGCGCCTTCTTCGCTCCCACCTCCGGCGTGAACTGCTCCAGCGCCGTAATGTCGTCCAGAATCCAGAAGCCCCTCCCGTACGTCGCTGCCACCAGATCGTGAAACCTCTCCTGCACCGTCAGCCAGTACACCGGTGCGTGTGGCAGCCCGTTTTGCAGCGGCTGCCAGTTTTTCCCGTCGTCAAATGAAACGTACGCTCCGCCCTCCGTCCCCAGATACAGCAGTCCCTGTCGCGCGGGATCTTCGCGCACACAATGCGCATAGCTCAGCATGTTGTGCGGAATCCCAGTCGTGATTAACGTCCAGGTTTTTCCGTAGTCCGCGGTCTTGTATACATATGGATCGCGCATATTCACTTGATGCCCATCCACAGTCAGGTACGCTGTCCCCGCGTTGAACCGCGACGCCTCGATATTGTCCACGGTCCCCCACTCGGGGAAGTTGGGAAGATTTTTTGTGACGTTGCTCCAATTTTTCCCGCCGTCACGCGTCACCTGCACTTGCCCGTCATTCGTGCCCACCCAAATCAGCCCCGCCTCTTTCGCCGACTCCGTGAGCGAAAAGATCACACCCGCATATTCCACCCCGATGTTGTCCGGCGTAAGCCCTCCGGAAATCTGTTGCCGGGTCTTGTCGTTCCGCGTCAGGTCCGGACTGATAATCTGCCAGCTATTCCCGCCATCCGTCGTCACGTGAACAAACTGGCTGCCCACATACACCTTGTTGTGGTCGAACGGAGATATCGCGATCGGGAATTCCCAGTTGAACCGGTACTTCACATCTCCCGCCGGCGCCCCCGCCACATAGTCGGGCCACACTTCCACCTCGCGGTCCTGGTGAGTGCGTTCATCAAAGCGCGTCACCGTCCCGCCGATGCTCCCCGATCCCGTGCCCGTGGACCAGATAATGTTGTTGTCCACCGGGTCCGGCATCGCAAAGCCGCTCTCGCCTCCCGCCACCGGGTGCCACGCGCCGCGCGGAATGTCGCTCCCGCCGGCTCCGCCAAATTGCAGGCTGTTGCTCGGGCCGCGCCACGACGGGCCGTCCTGCCGGTTTCCGTACACAAAGTAGGGGATCTGGTCATCCACCGTAGCGTGGTACATCTGCGCGATCGGCAGGTTGACGTGGTTCCAGCTGCGGCCTCGATTCACGGAAATAGCTACGCCGCCATCATGCACCACCGCCATCCGCTCCCCGTCCATCGGATCGATCCACATCTCGTGATTGTCACCCCCGGGATCGGCCGGCATCTTCGTCAGCGTATGCCCTCCATCCAGGCTCCGCGAAAATGCTGCAGAGAAAAAATACACTTCGTTCTCATTGTCCGAAGAAATCTCCAGCCGCGTGTAGTAGTGCGTGCGCCCTCGCAGTTGCCGGTCAGAGTTGACCATCTCCCAGTTCTCGCCGCCATCATCGGATCGCCACAGTTGCCCAAGTTGTCCCGGGCTGTTCGCCTGCGGAACCCCGTCGCCCGTCTCGATTTCCGCATACACCCTGTTCGAATCTTTCCTCGCAACGCGTACCGCAATTCTGCCCACGGGAGCGTTCGGCAATCCATGTCCTTCCAGCCGCTTCCACGTCACGCCACCGTCTGTTGACTTGAATAATCCGCTGCCCGGACCGCCGCTTGTGCGGCCCCACGTGTGAATCTCGATCTGCCACATCCCCGCAAAAACAACTCCCGCATTGTTGGGATCCATTCCCATGTCCGAGCATCCCGTGTTCTCATCCACGAACAGCACTTTTTCCCAGGTCTTTCCCCCATCCGTCGTCCGGAATACGCCGCGTTCCTGCTGCGGCCCATATGCGTGGCCCAGCGCGCACGCAAGCACCACGTTCGGATTGCGCGGGTCAATCTCCACTCGCCCGATCCGCCCCGTCTTCTCCAATCCCATCAATGTCCATGTCTTTCCGCCGTCCGTGGATTTGTAAATTCCCTGCCCCACCGAAATGTGGCTTCGGATGAACGACTCCCCTGTTCCCGCCCACACGATGTTCGGATCGCTCGCCGCCACGGCCAGCGCGCCGATGGACGACACTGGTTCCGAATCGAAGATAGGCTCCCAATGGGTTCCGCCGTCCGTGCTCTTGAAAATTCCTCCCGATGCCGCCCCCACATACCAAATGTTTGGTTTTCCCGGAACTCCGGCGACGGCCGTGGCGCGGTTGCCCTCCGGCCCGATATACCTGTACTTGATCTGCCCGTACACGTCAGGACTGGCGGCAGCCTGCTGCGCCTTCAGCGAACAAGGTGCAACCAGCGCCACCCCCACGGCGATCACTGCCGCATATTTTGAAACAAGGAACCTCGCACGCTTCAACATGGTGAGCCTCTCCAATTGTGATGAATTTGGGATGCGCGGATGATATCGGTGCAGCAACCTCAGGTCAAGCCGCACCCCCGCAAATAGTTCGCAAGCCTCGACGCGCGCTGCCCGCTTTTTGCAAGTGAGCGTCACTACCCCGCGCATGTCATCCCGAACCCCGCTTGCCCTGAGCGAAGTATGCGATGGGCGCCTTTTGCGGGTGAGGGATCTGCTTTTCGCTTGTGGGCTGCGTTCCGGCGAGAATGTCAACAGAGGTGGGTCGCGCGCCCTTGGCGCAGTAATTCGAATTTGGGTGCCGCACCCTTGCGGTTTTCAATCGTGCGCGCCCTGCCTTAGGAGGGCGGGTTTTGACGTTTCCCTCCCCCGCGTTCCCGGCGCTGGCCTGGCAATAAAAATGAACAGAGAGAAACTAGGTGAAAATATCCCGTCCGTCCGCCGCCCTTCTTGCTCTTGAATTCATCAGCCCCCGCCGCCCTATGCGCCCGCAGCCCGCGAACGCGGCCGCATCGCTCCCTGTTTCAGGATAATTCCGAACAGCCCCTTCTGATTAAACCGTCTCGTGTCGGGCCGCAGCGGCTCGGCTTCGCAAATCAGGACTCTGTCGGCGATGTTATCTCGCGTAAACGAACGAAAGCCCCAGTTCGCATCCACATCATCCACCACCACCGCCCCGCCCGGCCTCAACGCCCTCCACGCACTTTCCATCTCGAAGAGCACGTTACTCTCGCTGTGCAGACTGTCGTGAATGAAAAGATCGATCACTCCCAGTTGAGAAAGCAGCCTGGGAAGCCGTCGTCTGCTCGAACCCTTAATATAGGTCCATCGATCCGCGTAGCGGTCCCCGACCGCGATGGCCACTTGCTTTCTCCACGACCGCTCCAGCGGCGGCAAGTCAATGCTGCAAAGATGTCCGTCCCCGTTCCGCTCCAATGCCTCCAGGATAAAGCGCGAGGTCACTCCATGTGCCACGCCCGTCTCCACAATTTTTTTCGGCTTCAAGAATCGCGTCAGGCACCAGACCGTGCGCACAAACGCGGCATCCCCGTCATTCCACGACAAAAAGCTTTCCGGGCCGGCCCGAATCCCTTTTGCCTCCAGCTCTTTCGTCACTTCGTCCCACAACGGCCAGAATTCCGTGTCCGACTTGCACGGCCAGCCAAGGCCCAGGTAATCATGCAACCTGGACTCCCAATTCCCATCGGCCTCGTACGGACACTGGGCCCTTTTCTGTTCGCGCTCAGCGACGTAGGTCTCCCGCATCGTTGTCCATATCTCCAGCGGGTCTTCCGCCAGATCCTTCACTGCCTGTACGGGGTGCTTTAGCACGTAGCGTAGAGGGATTCCGAGCATATCTTTCGCTCCCCTCAATTTAAATTTTCCAGGTGGGCTATTAAGAAAGCCTGGGCGTAAAGCTTTCTTGGGCGGCCGTAAATACAATTGCTATCCGAATGTCCAGGTCCGAACGAGTGGCCTCTGCTTCGGCATCCCAGACAAGTCTTACCTTACCCGAAATCTCCGCAAAGCGACACGCGTTTGTCTCTGATTAAGTAACTAATACTTATACACCATACTCGCGGCGGATAACGCACCGACTAGCGCGGGACCGTCTGCGCCGGCGCCGGCAAATGCCGCGCCCGCAGCCGCAGCACTTTCCGCTGATTCGCCTCCAGCACTTCAAAACGATAACCCTCCAGATCCACCTTGTCCCCCGGCGCCGGCACTTTCCCCGAAACATGGCTCAGCAATCCCGCGATCGTCATCACGGTCTCGTCCGAATTTTCCCCGAAGTGAACCCCCAGCAATTCTTCCACATCCTCAATCGTCATGCTGCCGCGCAGCACCAGGCTGCCGTCCGGCTCGCGCACCGCATCCGGGGCAGGCTTCATCTCCCCCGCGCCCTTTTCGCCCACAATCTCTTCCAGCAGATCCTCCACCGTCGCGATCCCCGCCACCGATCCATATTCGTCAATCACCACCGCCATCGACTGCCCCTTCTGCCGCATCTCTTTCAGCATCTCCGAACCCAGCTTCGTCTCCGGCACAAACAGCACCGCACGCATCAATTCCCGCACCTTGCGTTTCGGCAAATCCGTGTCCGCAATCTGCAGCAAATCCTGCGCGTGCACCACTCCCAGAATATCGTCCAGCGACTTCCCATACACCGGCATCTTCGCGTGTTTCGTCTCCACAAACCGCGTGTGCATCTCTTCCAGCGACGCCTCCGCCTGCATCGCCACCACGTCCGGCCGCGGCGTCATCACTTCGCGCACCCGCTTGTCGCTGAACTCCACCACCTGCTCGATCAAATCCGCCTGCGAAGGTTCAATAATCCCTTCCTCTTCCGCCGCCTCCACTAACGCCTCAATCCCCTCTTCCGCACGCTGACCCTGCGTCCGCTCCGCATCCTGCTCCGAAATTCGTGCCAGCGATTCCGCCCCCTCCAGAAAAACTCGGACCGGCCAAACCAGCGCCATCGCAAACCGGATCAGCGGCAACAAGGGCTTCAGCCACCGCCCTTCCGTCCGGTATAGCAGCATGTCCGGAACAAAGTGCATCGCGATCACGACTTCCAGCGACAGAAAAACCAAAAACTGCAACGCGGCTTCCCACCGGTTCGGCACCAGATACACCACCGCCCGCGTCGTCTCCAGCACCACAAACGCCAGCCAGAAATGCCCTAGGATGCGGAACGTCCGTCCCCCGCTCCTTCGATTGATTTTCAGCTTGGGTTCAATCTCGGCTTCGAATATTTCCAGGTGTTCGTGTACCCGGCCCGTGCTCATCCGCCCCAATTCGCGGTAGATCAGCGTCAGGTAGGAAAAAATGGGCAGCCCCAGCGCCAACACCAGGATGCTCCCGACAAATGCCCAGGTTTGCAGCATTACGCAATTCCCAGTTTCCGCCGCAATCGCCCCTCGATTCGCTCCATCTCTCCGCGGTCGGTTTCATGATCGTATCCCAAAAGGTGCAACACGCCATGCAGAATCAGCACCTTCAGTTCCTCGGGAAGCTTGCGCCCCAGCTCTTTCGCATTCCGCCGCGCCACCTTCGGCGAAATCGCGATGTCTCCCAAAAACTTTCCCCGTGCCTTCCTCACCTGCTCCCTCAACATTCCGGGTTTCGCATCCTCCTCACTCGCAGGAAACGACAGCACATCCGTCGGCCCCGTCTTCTTACGGTACGTCTCATTCAACCGCGCCATCTCCCCATCGCCAATCAAACGCACCGCCACACTCTCGGGTCCCAGCCCGATCTCCTCCAAAATGTTTTCCAGGAACTCTTCCAGCGGCCCCACCGCCACCGGCACCACCCGCTGCCCATTCTCAATCAATCTCATCTCATGTGGCACAGCCATTCTTGCCCGCCCTGAGCAAAGCGCGCTGTTTGCGTCCCGCGTTCTTCACCGGGGCCGAAGGGGCTGTGCTCTTCGTTATGCCGACGACCGATTGAACTTGAGGGTGCCCCACCCTTGGTTTGTAAGGGTGGGCTCTTACGATCCGAAGCCACAACCCTCTTCACTTCCTTCTCTTCCTTCTCTTCTCAGCGCACTCTGCATTCTCAGCGTACTCTGCGTTAGTCCTTTTCTTTTCCGAGATGTCTTACTCCGCAGTCTCCAATTTCACCGATTCCTTACCCGTCGCCACACTCGTCTTCCCCCCGCGCTGCGGATGCGCCATGTCATGCTCCTCATACGCCCGGATGATCTGCTGCACCAGATTGTGCCGCACCACGTCCTTCTCCCCGAACTGCACCGTGCTGATCCCCGGGATCCGCCCGCAAATTTCCATCGACTCGATCAACCCGCTCTTCTTCCCCGCCGGCAAGTCAATCTGCGTAATGTCCCCGGTAATCACCGCCTTCGAATTAAATCCCAGCCGCGTCAAAAACATCTTCATCTGCTCGCTGGTAGTATTCTGCGCCTCATCCAGAATCACGAACGAATCATTCAGCGTCCGTCCCCGCATAAACGCCAGCGGCGCAACCTCAATAATTCCCTTCTCCAAAAACCGCTCCAGCTTGTCCGCGTCCAGCATGTCGTACAGAGCGTCATACAGCGGCCGCATATACGGATCGATCTTCTGCTGCAGAGTCCCAGGCAGAAACCCCAGCCGCTCCCCCGCCTCCACCGCCGGCCGCGCCAAAATAATCCGGTTCATCTGCTTGGTCAGCAGCGCGCTCACCGCCATCGCCACCGCCAGATACGTCTTCCCCGTTCCGCCCGGCCCAATCCCGAACGTCATGTCGTGCGATTCGATCTCTTCCATGTACTTCCGCTGCGTCGCCGTCTTCGGCGTCACCACTTTCTTCCCGAACGACCGCGTCCGCCCGTGCTCAAACATCCCCCGCGGCGATTCGTGCGGCTCTTCCGTCGCCACGCGCAGCAGGGACTTCACCTCCGCGCTCGTAAGCTCCCGCCCGTGCCGCGTCAGGTGGTTGTACTCCTCCACAATCTTCACCGCGTGGTCCACGCCCTCCTGCTCGCCTTCCACGGTCAGCCGCGTGTCATGCAAATGCGTCCGCACGCGCAGGTAGTCCTCCAGCGAACGGATGTTCTCGTCCAATGTGCCAAAGAAGGGTTCAATTTTCCCGGTAATGTGTATGGTGCGCTTCATCCACTTGGAAGGTACTTCTGCCGAACGGATCGGGTGGCCGATGGGATTCCTCCTGCAAACTTCCAGCTGCGTAAAAGCCTGAACTCGGAGAAACTACAAACAACCTAACGCAGCCCTCCGCTCAGGTCAAGTTACACCCCTGTAAAATTCCACCACTGCCGCATCTCTTCTCTGCTCCCCACTTGCAGCACAGCCATTCCTGCCTGCCCTGAGCGGAGCCGAAGGGGCTGTGCTCTTGGGTTCCTCTTCGCTGCTCCTCCTCTGCGTAACTCCGCGCTCTCTGCGCCTCTGCGTTATCCTCACTCTTGAACTCTCGAACTCTCGAACTCTTGAACTCTTGAACTTTTCAACTTCTCCCCTCGACTGTTGGCTGTCAGCTGTTAGCTTCCCCATTACCTGTCCTTTAGTACGAGCGTCCTATGGACGAAAACTTCCGATTTCGCAAAACTTCTCCTATCGCAAGCACGAAAGGTTTTTGATTCGCTTCCTGAGGGAGGTTCGACCATGGCTCTGTCCGCCAAACAAATTCTCTTCAGCTCCGCGCTGCTGCTCTCGGCTTCGCCGCTTTTCGCCAACGAAACCGCCGCCAAATCCGGCGTTGCACCCGTGCCCCGCGCCTTTGTGAACTGCCCGGGCATCTCCAACGTCCCCATGACCGCCGACGCGGAGCAGGCCCTGCCCATGCGCCAGATCGCCATCCTCGCTTGCGGCCAGCAGGTAACCGTTCTCGCCGACAACGAAGGCTACACCGCCCGCATCCGCACCTCCGACGGCAAAGAGGGCTACGTCGCCCGCATGTACCTCACAACCGCGACGCCGCCCCCCGCCCAACCTGCACTCGAATTCGATACGCCCGCGCCCGTCACCAACGCCACCCCCATCAACGGCATCGTCCGCTGGAACGTCGGCCTCCCCGGCTGCGACCAGTTCAACAGCCGCGGCCGCATGGTCGAATCCGCCACCGCCGAAGGCATCACCGTGCAAGTCGCACTTCAGGACACCGGCTGGAAACTCCACGCCAGTGTCGCGGTCTCCAACGGCGGCGATTCTAAGGTCTCCGTGGTTCCCACGCTCATTACCCTCGACGAACTCGTTCCCACCCTCCGCAACTTGCGCGAAGAAAATCCCGCAAAGCTTGCCCACAGCCAGGCCAATCACCAACTCATGCGCAGCGAATCGACTGCCGTCCCGCCTCCAAGCGCGATCGTGCTGCACCAGCGCTCTGTCGCGCGCGCTCCCGAAGCGGGCTACCACTCCACATCCGTGGATGACTATCTCGGCTTCAACTTCGAATCAGCCTCCGTCCGCGACGTGGCTCTGAAAGCCGCCAATCTCGCCCCAGGCCAAAAAACCTCCGGCGAACTCTGGTTCGCCCGCGACTCTCGCGCCTTCGAGCTCTCCCTCCGGGTATCCGTCGGCAACGTAGTCTTCGACTTCCCTTTCTCTTTCGATCAGCGCTAACAACTTCCCCTCCGACAAGAAAGGCCCGGCGCGTCCCCACGCCGGGCCTTCTCATTCTCCGACCCTTCTCTGTGAACTCTGTGCTCTTCCTCAGTGTCCTCTGTGTTAAAACTCTTTCTTTTCGCTTTTCTATTTTCCAATTTCCATTTTCTGAATTAGTCCGCCGCCACCGCCCGGCTCTTCGCCCAACCCCGTATCGCCGTAATCTCCTCCGCCCGCGTCACGCTCAGCGGCCGCGTACCCTGAATCTCCGCCACCAAAATCTCCGTAGTCAGCTGCTGCTTCTGGCTAAACGCCGTATACAACCCTGCCGCAATCACCTGCTCAATCTCTGCCCCCGAAAATCCGTCGCTAGCCCCGGCAAGTTTCTCCAAATCAAATCCCGCCGCATCCCTCCCGCGTTTCCGGATGTGCAAAGCAAACAGCGCCGTCCGCGAAGCCACTCCCGGCAAGTCCACAAAAAATATCTCGTCGAATCTTCCCTTCCGCAACATCTCAGGCGGCAGAATCGTAATGTTGTTCGACGTCGCCGCCAAAAACACCCCGCTCTCCCGGTCCTGCATCCACGTAAGCAGGGTCGCCAGCAACCTCTGTGACAATCCCGCATCCGCGTCTCCGCTAGATCCCGCCGATGCGAACGCCTTCTCAATCTCATCGATCCACAAAACCACCGGCGAAATTTTCTGCGCCACGTCCAGCGCCTTCTTCAGCCGCTTCTCGCTCTCCCCCACAAACTTGTCGTACAGCGCTCCCGCATCCAGCCGCGCCAGTTCGTAACCCCACTCCCCCGCCACCGCCCGCGCCGCCAAACTCTTTCCGCAACCCTGCACGCCGGTAATCAAAACTCCCTTCGGCGGCACCAAACCAAATCGCTGCCCTTCCGGCGTCAGCGCGCTTTTCCGCTTCCCAATCCACTCGCGCAACCGCTGCAACCCGGCCACATCCGCAAACGAAGCATCCCGCTTGATCGTCTCCAGCAATCCGCCCGTGTGCATCGCCTGCCGCTTCGCTTCCAGCACATCGTCCAGCAACCCCGTGTCCGCCTTCCTCCGAGCCAGCGCCGACTGCCGCAGCACCCGCAGCGCATCCTCTTCCGAAAGCCCCGCCAGATTCTTCGCCAATTGCCCCACGCCCGCCGCGTCCAGCGAAGTCGCAATCCCCTGCGTCCGATTCAGTTCCGCCAGCGTAGCCTTCACCCCGCCTATCAACTCCTCCACTGACGGCAGCCCCAATTGAAACGCCACCGCGTCCGCCTCCAACTCCGTCGGCAATTGAATGGTAGCGCCAAGCAGCACAATTGAACGTCGCGCCGTCCGAAATCCATCCGCCAAATCGCGCAAACGCCGGCTGATCCGGTCGTTGTCGCAATACCGGCAAAAATCCTTCAGCAAAAATATCCCGTCGCCCTGAATCGACGCGATCGTCGTCAGCGCCTGCTCCGGCTGGTCGGAGTTATACAACGCCGCCCCGCCGTATCTCCCCAATCCGGTCGTCACGCTCCACACATACAGCGGAATCCCCAGTTCCTCCGCCACGCACTCCACTAACGTCGAAAACCTCAACTCCTCGCACGTCTCCACGGTCACAATCGGATTCCGCGAGTTCACCAATAGCCCCAGTTCCGCCCGCTTTGCGCTCAAAGCCGGCACGCAAATCACGCCGTTCGACGCGGCCGGAGCCTGCAACGGCCTCTGCGGTGGTTTGACTTCGTTTGACAAAGCGGTGTGCCTCGCCTCAAACTATTAGTTTGAAATCAATGCGTCAAAATGCTTAAGGAGCAATAGATGGCTCAAGGTCAGGCTACCAAAATAAAGAAGAAGAAAAAGTCCGTTCTCAAGCGCGCGGCACAATCTCGCCAACGGGCTGAAGTCAACCGCGCCAATCGCACCCGCGTGCGCACCGCCATGCGGCGTCTCCGCACCGCCATTACCGCCGGCGACGTCACCGCGGCCACCAATCTCTTGAATCCCACGCTTTCCGCGATCGATCAGGCAATCACCAAGGGCGTGCTCCACGAGAACACCGCCAACCGCTACAAATCGCGCCTATCTCTCGCCTTCAACCAGGTCAAAGCCAAAGCCGCCAAGTAACCTTCGCCGAAATTCCATCGCTCTATCGGGTGCCGCACCCTGCGGTTTTCAGGGTGCGGTTTTTTCTTTCTCTCCTCCGCCGTAGCGCCGGCTTCCAGCCGGCAAGCGTATCCGACTCCTTCTTCCCTCTGTGCTCTCTGCGTTCCGACCTCTGTGCCCTCTGTGTTAAATCCCCGCTATCGCCAACCCAGCCCTCCCGCGGAGCCACTTCTCCCCCGTACCACATTGGCTCTTCCCCAATCCCGCGCAATAATCCATCCTCTCCCTCGTCGATTCTTTTCCTAACCGAGGTCACCGATGCTCGCAACCATCTCCCTAACCCGCACTCCAAAATCCCGCCTAACCGAAGATCTCCGCGAAAACTCCCCCTTCGGCACCAACTACAGCGACCACATGTTCGTCGCCGATTACGCCGACGGCAAATGGCAAGACCCGCGCATCATCCCCTTCGGCCCGATGGAACTCTCCCCCGCCACCACCGCGCTCCACTACGGCCAGTCCCTCTTCGAAGGCTTCAAAGCCCACCGCACCGCCGACGGCCGCGTCGCCCTCTTCCGTCCCATGGCCAATCACGCCCGCCTCAATCGCACCGCCGCGCGCCTCGCCATGCCCGAAATCCCCGAAGAAATTTTCCGCGAAGGCCTGCTCGAATTAATCCGCGTGGATAAAGATTGGGTTCCTTACAACGACGGCGGCTCCCTTTACGTCCGTCCCGTCTATTTCGGCACCGACGACAGCCTGATGGTCCGCCCCGCCACCCGCTATCGCTTCGTAATCATCACGTCGCCCGGCGGCCCCTATTTCGCGCAACCAATCCGCCTGCTCGCCGAAGAAACCTACGTCCGCGCCTTCCCCGGCGGCACCGGCGACGCAAAAACCGCTGGCAATTATGGCGGTGGCTTGCTCGCCGCAAAACTAGCCCAAGCCAAGGGCTATCACAACGTTATGTGGCTCGACGGCAAAGACCGCCGCTTCATCGAAGAGTCCGGCGTAATGAACATCATGTTCAACATCAACGGCACCGCCATTACTCCCGCTCTCTCCGGCACAATTCTCCCCGGCGTAACCCGCGACTCCGTCCTAACCCTCCTCCGCGAAATGAAAGTCCCCCTCGAAGAGCGCCCCGTCTCCCTCGACGAAGTCTTAGCCGCTCACTCGAACGCCACCCTCCTCGAAGCCTTCGGCATCGGCACCGCCGCCATCATCGCCCCCATAGCCGCCATCGGCCACCACAACAAAGACCACGAAATCCCCACCAACTCCCCCACCGGCCTGGCCCACAAACTAAAACACGCCCTAACCGCCATCCAAACCGGCAAATCCCCCGACACCCACAACTGGCTCCTCTACATCTAGCCCAGGTAGCGCCGGCTTCCAGCCTGCCAGCGTTGCACAGGCACTCCTGCCTGTGCTCCTCGCTTCATTTGTAGGGGCGGAGCTAGCTCCGCCCTCTTGGGGTTGCATGTGTAGGGGCGGCTTTACGCCGCCTTCTTGGGTTTCTCTTGCCTTAGTAGCGGCCACTTTCAAGTGGCCCCGTCTTTCTTCGTCCATCTCTTTCCTCCGCAACGCCCGCTCCTACGCCTCGCAACCAGCGCCGGAGGCGCGGCAGAATCTAGCCCAGCCGGTAAGGGCTGGGAACCCTTTCCCCGTGCCTCCGAGCGCCGTAGGTGCGACATGCTTTTTGCACCTCACTCCAACAAATCGCAACCGCATTCCCGAGCCGGCGCATTTTCTTGCCGGGTATATTCGATTATTCGGAAAAGGTCTCGAGCGGCGGCGGGTGACTACAAGCTGTCTCGTAAGTGGTCTTCGGGAGGGCACGGCTTCAGCCGTGCCGAAAAGGTCGCGAAAATCATGGGCTTTAGCCCCTGAGGTCACGTCAACACCAAGCGGGTCCATTTATGAGATGAGTTCCAGCGAAGCTGCATCTACTTGCGAAACATTTGATCGATGCGAGCGCCGACTTCTTCGTGCGTGAGGAACTCCCCTTTGTCGAGCTGCTCCAAGCCTTTTGTCACCTGCTGGCGGAACCAAGCGTCATGATCGACGTAGTGTCCACAAGCTGTTTGACGTATTTCTCTGCACCGCTCTTGTTCTCAGCGGCAGCCCGCTCCACTTTCGCTTGCAGCTCAGGAGAAAGATGCACTTCCATATTTTCCTAAATTAGGTTTACACCCCGCCGCTGTCAAGGCGTAGCTGGCGACGAGCTTCTCCTCCCACGGAACCCTGATCGGATGTATTTCAAGTAAGGGGAACTTTCCGCCTGCCCCCGCCTGCCCTCGTCCCGTCCCCGCCTCTCTCACACGATGGACGGGTTAGAGATGAAAAAGCGAACGACATATTGACAATGGTGTTGCACAATGAGACACTTTTCCACAGGCGCGAGCGAGCATGAATCGCCGCGACTGCAAGCAAATGAGGTTACAAAATGGCCAAAGTAGACTTCGACGCTCATGTGACAAGGAAGGTGCCGACCCCGGTTAAATTTACAACCAGGGATGGCGAGAGAGTTCGATTTACCGCCGAAAAACCCAAGCGGGTCGAGACGCACGTGCATTTCGAAACCCACGACCGGAAACGGGGGTAGCGAGGCTGAAGTTACAATGGCTCCGGGAGGCTGTTGGAGTGCGTTCTTGGAGCTAGTAGGATTCCGTAGTGAAGGCTAGGGGTTCGACGCGGGCGCGGTACGTCCGTGCAGAACTGTCAAATATTTCGACGATCCGGGCGGGTGGAAGAGACAATAATCCATCGAAGCGATCTAAGTTGATCGGGACGACTACATCGGTCGTCCCTTACTTTTTTTGGAGCATGGTGGTGTTTGATCCGCACGCGGTGAAAATTCATATTGACGGGAACTGCTGGCAGAATCCTGGCGGTAGCGGAGGACTGGGAGTGCGTGTGGATTATGGCTGCGACATAGACCGCGACCCGGAAGTTGTCGAGTACCGTGGGTATTTCGAAACGAATAACCAACGCATGGAGCTGCGAGCTTGCATTTTTGCTCACGAGTGGATTGATGAGAATCCCGATGATTTCGGGGCTCGGCGATTCATTATCTTAACGGACTCTTCATACGTCTACGGCGGATATTCCTGGGTGATCGGCTGGGCGCAGAATGGATACGCAACGAGTGTCGGACGGCCAATTAGAAATCCGGCCCTCTGGAAAGATCTGATGACCTTGCGGCGGCGGCTTCATCGACGCGCGCGGATCGAAGTAAAGATTATTCCACGAAGATCAGACGAGGGAGCCAAGGAAGTCGACCGGACAGCGAAGGCGGCCGGGAACCTGCCGAGCTATGTCGATTATGGATTCAAAAAGGGCAAAATTGGGCGCCCAAAGAATAACAGCAAGAAATCGGCGCAGCTTTATCCGGCGGCGGGCCAGACGCCCATTATTAGGCCTTATCAGAGCGATATGGCAAGTCGGGAGATCCAACTGTTCAAATTTGAGGTCTGGGATGCTAGCAGAAGACTGTTCTTCGACAAGTTCCAAGCGTATACGGACAATGCGATCGGTAGCCAGCTCCACCGGCAGAATGTGTACCAGGTTCGGATGAACGACATCCCGAAGTATCCTCAGATTGTTGAGATTCTGTGGTCGAGAAAGGAAAAGGACTTTGTCTCTCAGTGGATTGCTACACCCTAGGTAGGCGGGCGGGTGGCCGCACATTAATTCCGAAAAGGGCTTTGGGTGGCCCATCTTGTCTCTTTTCCAACTTCTTCCCACTCGAAATACCCTGCCTTAAAAAGCTTTTCGCATTCAAGCTCAGTAGCGCTATCAAAGAATTCTCGCGGGATGTTCTGCACGATTCGATAGTCAGTGATTAGACTGTTAGTCCACCATTTGTTTCCGATTGGGGTCAAGCTATTCACCAACAACAGAGCTTGCTCGTGTGTCGAAAGCTGTGCTCGTATAGTTTTTATATATTGATATTTCTTGATGTTAATCTCCTGCTGATGAACATAATCGACCATCTGATATAAATGGCGGTAATAATGACCGAGGCGGGATTGATGGCCCTCGAATGGGGTGTGGCGGAAGTTTCTGCTTTTTCGCGCCTCTTCCTTCGTCGCATCGCTGTTCAGGGTCTCCTCGAGCGCATCTACAAAGCCCTTTGGGAACTCAGGCAGGCTCATTTTTAGCATGCGCGAAGAGTTTGGTCCGACTCCGAAAAACAAGCAGTAGTATGAAACGTGCATTACTTCAGAGTTGGTTAAATGTTGGCCGTGGGCCGCTGCAGTTGTTCTGACGATCGCCACTATGCACCGCAGTTCACGAAGCAAGGTCACAAAAACCTTTCTTCCATGCTCCTCCTTAAGCTCGATTTCGGCGACATTGTCGTGGTGAATCTTGAGGAGTTCGAAATATTTGTTTATAAAGTCTTGCTTCTTTCTTTCTTGGCCCTGCCTCCAAAATTCCCGCGCATCTACGGCGAGAATTGCGATCAATGCAATTCCTTCCATCCACACAGCAACATATTCGTTCGTGCTAAACCAACTAGGGTTAGAACAAATCATGTTCGCTCGCTAAGACAGGGTTATGAACGCGTGTTAGCTGGCCGATTAACATAAAAGCGCCCTTACGTCTCCAGATATATCACGTCTATCGAAACTCAGGGACAGACGGCGGGTAGCCGTGCCTTAATTCAGAAAAACGCTCTTGGGTGGCTGATCCTTGCGGGTCTTGCAGGGCGGGGTCTTTCTCTTGCCCCTTTTCTAATTTCTCTTTACCATTTTCTACTTCCCCGCCGCCCGCGCCCCGCTCAACTGCCAAACCAAAAACTCCATCACCGAATGCGGATCCTTCGCCCCGCCCTTCAACCGGTCATCCGCCTCTCTCAGCGCGCCCAACCCATCCAGCAATCTTTCCTTCGAAATCTTCCGCGCATTCTGAATCGCCAGTTCCGCCTGCTCCGGCCGCATCCCCAGCGCCTTCGCCGCCTGCCAACCGTTCGTAGCCCCGCGCACTTCCGAAGCCTCAATCAATTTCCGGTACATCCACGCCATCGCCCCCAGCATCGCCACGGGTTCTTCGCCCTCGCGCAGCAACCGCTCAAAAAACTCCAACGCCCTCTGCGGCTGCCGGCCGGCGAGAAAATCCCCCACTTCCCAGATCGTCGCGCTCTTCTCCGAAATCACCAGCGCCGCCACATCCGCGCCCCGCACAATTTTCCGCTCCGCCGCATAAGTCGCCAGCTTGTCCACTTCCGTCTTCAACCGCATCAGGTCGCCGCTCACAAACTCCGCTAAATCCTCCGCCGCGCCCTTCTCAAACTCAATCCCCTGCTCCTTCGCCAGCGATTTCGCCAGCACCGCCGCAGCCGCCACGCGCGCGTCCATGTTCTCGCCCAGCCCCACCTCAACCACCAGCGCCTTCTCCACCAGCAATTTCGCCAGCCGCATCCTCTGGTCCAGCCCTTCAGCCTCAATCACCAGCACCGTAAACGGCGCGGGATTCTCCAGATACGCCTCCAAAGTCTTCACCGCTTCGTCGCGCGACTTCTCTCCCAATTTCTCGATCGCTTCCCCATCCTCCAGGAACACCACCTGCTGCGGCGAAAGCATCGGCAACGTCTGCGCCTGATCCACCGCCGCCTGCGTCTCGCCGTTATCCGCAGAAAAACGCGAGATCGCCCACGTCCGCGCCGCCTCCGGCACATATTTCTCGATCAACTGTTTCCGGCACTCGTCCCGCAAATAAGGCTCGTCGCCGAGCAACAGCACCGCTGGCACCGGCTTCCCTTTCTCCAACTTCTCCAGGAACTCATCGGTGCTGAGCTTGCCCATTAAAAATTCTCCGTCACTGCGGCCACCAGCCGCGCCGCAAAGTCCTGCGCCATCCGGTCCATCGCCGGATCGCCTTCCTGGAAGAAGTTCCGCACGTCGGTGGACAACTCATACTCATTCCGGAATACAAAGTTCGCGTTGTGGTAGAGCACCTTATCCGTCGCTCGGTCCGTCAACGTCACTTCGCAGGTCATCGTGATCAGCATCGCCGTCGCCTGCGCGGTGCTGGTCGTAGCCGTGGTCGTCGTCTGGAACAGCAGCGGCACCACTTCCATCTTCAGCACTTTCCCCGTCAGCACCGCGTCCCCACCGTTCGTGTCGGACACCACGCGATATCTCGTCTTCGCCAGCAGCTCGTGAATCGTCGCCGCCGTCAGTTTCTGCTCCACCCGGTACGTCGACGTCTTGTTTTCCATCGCCGGCACCGCAATCACATGAACGCTCTTCGGCATCGTGCTGAAATGCCCCGCCGTGTGATACCCGCAGCCAGCCAGGCCCATCGCCAACCCAACGGCCAGATTTCTTTTTGTGGCCAACCGCAGGATGCGGTGAGCTGTCATTCCGAGCGAAGCGAGGAACCTGCTTTTCCCCGAATCCAAAGAAAACACCAGATTCCTCGAGCAAAGAACGCTCTCGGAATGACAGGCTCTGGATAGCTTCGGTAACGCCCAGCGGATAATGTCGCCTCTCATCCTTCCAACCAATCCGCCAGCTTGATCCCGCTCGCCGCCGGCATCCGCAAATTGTCGCACGCGCCCCAGAACCACCACGCCCCCGCCCGCGACAAATCCGCCCGCGGCTCGCTCATAAACAGCTGGCTCTCACCCGCCACGCTAACATTGCTCGGCCCCGCCTCCGCGTCTCCCGCGATCGCCCACCCCGCTTCCTTGCAAGCGGCGATCAGCTTGCCCGAGTCCACTCCCTCGCCCAAATCCGCGCAAGCGCTCAGCGTCAATCCATAAAACACCGGCGCGTGAATCAAATTGAGCGAAATCTTCGCATCCTCGCTCACGTCGCCCACCGCCGCGGAAACCTCCGCTCGAATCTCCAGCCCCTCGCGCGCCAAATCCTCTTTGCTCTCCGCCCCAAACCGCGGCAACAAATTAAACGCCGTCTGCGTCCCAAACACCGCGCTCCCGATGCTCTGGAACGACAACAGTTGCGACGTCTGCGTCTCCAACTCTTCTATCCCGTTTCTCCCCGTCTCCGACACCGGCCGGAACATCACCCCCACCATCCTCTGCAATCCAAATTTCCGCAGCACCAACGCCAGGTTAGCGGCCGCCGTCCCTCCCGCCGAAAATACGCTAAACGTCTTCGCGTGTTTCCCCACGCTCTTTCCCGTCAGCGCCTCGATCTTCGGAAACCACGGCGTAGCATCCGGATCAGAAAGTGTCGCGTGCGTAAAATCAATAATCGTCGCCCCCGCCTCGCGCGCCGGTCCCAAGCAAATCTTCCCAAACGCCGTCGAGCCCGCCAGAAACGCGTACTTCGCCCCGCGAAACGTATCCTCTTCCACCCGTTGAATCACCGCCGCTTCCCCGCCCGCCTCCGTCAAAATTCCGGCCGCATTCTCCTCGTCCACCAGCCGCAAATCCCATCCGGCAAAACGGCTCTCTTCCACAAGCGTCTTCAACTCGCCGCCCAGCAGCGACGACGCCCCCGCAATCACGATTCTCTGGGAATTTCTATCCGCGGACATAACTCAAGTCGTCCTGGTCGCAGGACGCCGCCGCACAAATCTAACAATGTGCAGAACCACTCCCACCACCGCATATGTTCCCGCAATAATGATCAGCGCCTCCTCCGAATATCTCCAGATGACGGCGACCACTAGGAATAGAAGGATGATGGTGATGGACGGCTGTTTTCGCGTCCACGGAATGTCTTTGAAGCTGTAATAACGCACCGTGCTGATCATCAGACCGCCCAAGGCGACCAGCAGCGCGAACCACGGATACGCCCAGGTCTGACTGACGATGGGGTCCATCCCATGTCGTGCGTGGATAATAGCAGCGACCACGCCCGCGGCTGCAGGCGTTGGCATGCCTACAAAATTCTTGTTGCCGCCGGGCTCCATGCCCTTCACGTTGAACCGCGCCAGTCGCCATGCGCAGCAGATCAGGAACGTCAGGCAGCAGATCCACGCAACCTCGCTCAATTGGTGAAATTCGCTGGTGCCGGCAAACGCGTAGCGGAATCCCCACGCATACGCCAGGATCGCCGGCGCAACTCCAAAACTCACCACGTCCGCCAGCGAATCGAACTGCACCCCAAACTCCGTGTTTGTCCCCGTCAGGCGTGCGATGCGCCCGTCCATCGAATCGAACAGAATCGCCAGCCCGATCGCCTTCGCCGCATGATCGAAATCCTCTTTGCCACCCACCAGCGCCGCAAGCGATGCGTAGTATCCGCAAAGCAGGTTCGCCACGGTGAACAAGCTGGGAATCAAAAAGATGCCCCGCCGCAGCCTCGCGCGTCTTGTCGGTTTTGCTACAAACGGCATTTCGTGCTGTTCAGGCTCAATCATGTCCCGCCCATGGTGCACAGGTCTTCAGCCTGTGCGGATTTGACTTCTACGAAAAAATCTCCGCCCACTACATTGCTATCTCATCCCGCAACACTCTACTACGCGCCGTGCTTCGATTCCTTAGCTTTTCTGCGCTCTCACCGGCATCCGTGCGATCACGCTCGATCCGCCCTTCACGTTGTCGCCCACCTTCACCGCAATCTCCGCGCCCGCCGGCAACCAAATATCCACGCGCGACCCAAAACGCACCAGCCCCACCAACTCCCCGCGCCCCACCGCGTCTCCGCTTTTCTTCCACGAAACCACCCGCCGCGCCACCCATCCCGCAATCTGTTTGAAAACAATCTCCCCATGCTCGCTCGAAAGCGTAAACACATTCTGCTCGTTTTCCAGCGAAGCCTTCTCCGCCCACGCCGCCAGAAATTTCCCGGGCTTATACTCCAGCTTCGCAATCGTTCCCGCCGCCGGCGACCGGTTCACATGCACATTCCAGATCGCCAGAAAAACACTGATGCGCTTTCCCGGGCGCCCCGCGTTCTCTTCATCCTTTACAACAACAACGCGGCCATCCGCGGGAGACACCACCACTCCCGGCTCCATCGGAATTTTTCGATCGGGATTGCGAAAAAAGTAGAAAACAAACAGCGCCAGAAAAACCAGCACCGCACCAGGAACTAGCAAATGTAGGGGCGGCTTTAGGCCGCCTTCCGGTCCCGAATTTATCCCCACCGCAAGCAACACTCCGCCCACCACCAGCGGCGGCACCCCAAACCAGTACCCTTCTTTGACCATAGTCTCCCCGACCCCGGCGCGATCTCTACTCGCGGGAGCACCCTGGCCATTCTACGATAAATTTTCCTGGGACGGGTTCCGGGACAAGTTACTGCGAATGTCGAGCGCCTGCACTGTGAACGCGCGCGGCGATGCGTTCCATTTCATCCTTCACGTGCAGCTTTAACTTTTTCAGTCTGATTTCTTCGATGAGGTCTTCACTATTCAGGTAGGGAGATCGGAAGAGTTGCTGAAGTTGTACATCGTACTGCCGGTGCTGCTCTGCCAGACGCTGATACTCGGCGTCTGTTTCACCAATTACGTCCCGAGGGCTCCGCTGCGGTGTTGCCATGCGTTCCTCCTCTTTCGTGGTTTTGTGACTGGGGTGTGAATATCACATGAGCGCAGAGTAGCACCGGGAGTCGCGGAGTCAAGAGAGAGTTCGTACTAATCTGTGGAATTGTTCAGCATCAGCTCCATCACCGTCGCCGCCTCCTTCGGATCCTGGTAATAGTCCCTCCGGGTCCCAGCCACCCGAAATCCCAATCCCCTGTAAAAGGTAATTCCTCCCGAATTCGACTCGCGGACTTCTAAGAACACTCGACTTACGCCGCCCTCCCGGAATCGATCCAGCAACTGCCGAACCAGCGCCAGCCCCTGCCCTTGCCGCCGCATTCCCTGCGCAACCGCCAGATTCAGGACCTCAGCCTCATCCAGCACTTGCCTTCCAACCACGATTCCCGCAATGGCACAGTTCCGCTCGCTCACGAAGGCTGATACGCCGGGCAGCAGCACCGTTTCCCGCAACGCCTCTTCGCTCCAGCTCGCCGCCTCTCTTGCCTCGCGAAAAATCTCCGCCGCCGCTCCCGCGTCCTGTGCGCTCTGGAACGCACGGATCTCATATCCGGCCCCCGGCGAAGAATCACTTCCCATGGCTTGCTGGATCTTTCCAAAAGATTTCTGCGTCGGAACGCCGCACGTAATTTGCGTCCAGCAACAGCGAATCCGTGAACTTCCCCTCCTTCGCTCGCTCCTCCCCCAACGCCGCAACCCCCGCGGCTAATCCGTCCCTGCACCGAAGCAGCGTCTCGCCCTTCGCCGCTCTTTCCTTCCAACTCGGTGCATCCACAAACAGTTCCGGATCGAGCGTGCTCCACCGAACCGTCTTTCCGTCCGAGTTCCTCTCAACCCACTTCACAAATTCATCCGGAGCGATCACCATCTCCTGCTCAATCATCCTCCAACTTCCTTTATCGCTATTCCTATAAAGTCCTCCGAACACCTGCCCTCTTTGCGCGTCAAAACTCGCGGCAACAAAACCCGGCGCGTCCCCCACCTCTCGCGCCATCACCTCCAGCCGCGAAACCCCCACGACCCTAACTCCGAACACCTCCACCCAGGCCTTCACCGTTGTCAGCCCCACCCGCACCCCTGTGAACGATCCCGGCCCTGCAGCCACAGCCACCAAGCCAACATCACGCAAACTCGCCCCCGCCGCGCCCAGCCCTCGCCCCACAGCCGGCAGCAACCACGAAGAATAATCCTCCGCACTCTCATGCTTTTGCAAAGACACCAGGGCGCCATCCCTCAGCACGGCGACGCTCCCCCGGCCTTCACAACTATCAATACCCAGTATGATCAATTCACCCCTCGCGGCCCGTGTACTCTCGCCATTTTCCCTTTCATAGCTTACCCCATCAAACAAAAGGAGTTGCCGACGTTCCAAAACCCTTTCACAATTTCAGACATATGATTCCCTGGTTACTCGGGAATAAATCTGCAACAAACTGCCCCGCCATAGAGCAATTTCAGTGCCAAAATGGTCCGACCATTTCCCTATCTTCCTCATTCCACTGGATATATCTTGACTCTTCCAACACACTAACCTAAACTCGCTTCATCTCCTAGGGGGGACTTCCGAAGCTATGGACTATAAGATTGGCGACAAAGTCGTTTATCCGAACCACGGCGTAGGGGTTATCGAACAAATCAGTTACGGGGTGTTGAACGGCAGAACCGAACGGTATTACATGATCCGCGTTGTTGTCAGTGGTCTGCGGGTTATGGTCCCTCAATCAAACGCGGCGACGGTTGGTCTTCGATCCGTTATCCGCTCCACCGACACAAGCAAAGTCCTTGGCTTCCTCGAAAAAGGCAAGCTCAACTCTCATCACGACTGGAAACACCGCTTCAAGGAAAATTCCGAGCGCATGCGCACCGGTTCCCTCCTCGAAGTCGCCGTCGTCCTCAAAAGTCTCGTTTCCCTCAGCCGCAGCAAGCCTCTCTCCTTCCGCGAAAAGAAAATGTTAGAGCGCGCCAAGTATCTCCTCGTCAGCGAAATGGCCACCGCTCGCAACCTCACTTCCGAAAACGCCGAAGGTCTAGTGGTGAAATCTCTGGCCAAGGCAAAACTCCAGTTTCCCCAAATGCAGGAAGGCCTCGAGTCGTAACCTTCCCGTAACAAAGTTTCGCCCAACGGGCAGCCCAGGCTGCCCGTTCTCTTTTTGAGTGCGGAAGCTCTGCTTCCGCTTTTGCCTATTCAATCTAACCGCCCAAATTTTCCGCCGCGCAACCCCCGCACCCATCTCCGAATCCTTTGCCTCATTTACCTCCTTTACTTCCTTTACCTCCTTCCTCACGCCAACGGCATACTAGCCTTCGCATTCAACCCCACATCCGCAAACTTCCCCTCTCGAAACGCCGCAAACGCCGCCGCCGCAATCATTGCCGCATTATCCGTAGACAGCGCCCGGTCCGGAAAATACACATGCAATCCCTTCGCCCGCGCCCGCTCCTCAAACGTAGCCCGCAACTGGCTGTTCGCCGCCACTCCGCCCGAAACCAGTATCGTCCCCACTCCGCACTCCTCCGCCCCCATCATCGTCCGCTCTACCAGATCCCGCACCACCGCATTCTGAAATTCCCGCACCAGTCCCAGCGTCGTCGCATCGCAAAGTGCCAGCAACTCCGCAAACGAGCGGTGCCCTTCGCGCAAAGCCTCTTCGCGCTTCCGAATTCCTTCGCCGTATTCTGGATGTTCCCGCAAATGATAAAGCACCGCTGTCTTCAACCCGCTGAAGCTGAAGTCCAGCGCATTCCCCCGCGTCTTCGTCGGCCCAAATTTCACCGGCGCCGCCACACTTCCCGCCGCTGCCGCCAGTCGATCCAAAATCGGCCCTCCGGGATACCCAAGCCCCAACAGCTTGGCCACCTTGTCATAAGCCTCGCCCGCCGCATCATCGCGAGTTCCACCCAACTTCCTATACACAAACGCAGCGCCATCCGAATCGCCCGCCGCTTTCACTTCATACAAAACAGTGTGCCCCCCGGAAACAATCAGGCACACCGCAGGCAACTTTGGTTCTTGCCCCTGCTGAAACGCCTCCAGAAACACCGCGCGCACATGCCCTTCCAGATGATTCACAGCCACCAGCGGCTTCCCCAGCGCCGCCGCCAAAGTCTTCCCGTACGTAATCCCCACCAGCAGCGAACCCACCAGCCCCGGCCCCTGCGTCACCCCAATCGCATCCAGTTCCTCAAATTTCAAACGCGCGCCCGCCATCGCCTCCCGCACCACCGGCACAATCTGCCGCAAATGCTCCCGCGAAGCCAGCTCCGGCACCACGCCTCCATATTTCCGGTGAATATCAATCTGCGAAGCCACCACACTCGACAAAATCCTGCGCCCGTCCTCCACCACCGCCGCCGCCGTCTCGTCACACGAGGACTCAATCCCCAAAATTTTCACTCCGTTTCTCACTGTCCCACTCTCCATATCCCGCTAAAAGCTTTCGCGCCACTCGCCGCCTTAATATAGCGGCCGGCTTCAGCCGGCCCAGCCACTCGTACACCTCATCGCTTCCGCCTTCGCTCCCGCTTGTAGTCGTAATTCTCGTAAAACTCGATCGTCCCAAACAATTTCAGAATTTCTTGCTGTTTTCGCCATTGCAAAGACTTGCCATTTGTAGCCTTCGCCGGCTTCCCCTTCGTGGTGCGCTTCGATGATTTCATCGACCCTCCCGTAGCGGCCCCGACCCAGTCGTGGCCCAGCCATCCCAGCCAATTAGTACAGTGTATCTCTTTCGCACAGTCCTATTGCCCCGCGCACTTGCCCCCGGCACTCTGCCAAAAAGGCGCCACTCATGACCTTCACCATCACCACCGAATCCTCCAACACGCTCCAGCAGCGCATGCTCGGCAGCGGCCCCGGCATGCCGCCCGCTCTCGCAAACTATCCCGCGCAAAGCGCCACCACCATCGACGGCCTCTCCGCCGCTCTCTTCGGCCTTCCCTTTCTGCTCGCCGGAGTCTTCATTGGCCTCGCCGCCTTCAACGTCATCCAAACCCGCAATCACGCGCCCGTCTGGCTCATCGCCATCATCGGCGCCATGTTCTTCTCCGCCGGCTTTTTCCTCTTCGCTCACGGCGTCCGCGGCATGGTCCGCAAAGCGATCTATACGCGTAAGGCCGCCGAAACTCCCGGCCAGCCCTGGCTCTTTGATTTTCACTGGCGCCCCGAGGGCATCAACTTCTCCGCCTTCAACGCAATGCTCGGCCGTCTCCTCGGCGCCCTCGTCTGGAACACCTTTCTCATTCCCTTCTTCTGGGTTGGTTACACCCAGCGTGGCACTTGGCCATTTCTTGTCTTCGCCGGCCTTTTCGCTCTGATCGGTCTCGTCTTCTGGGTGCGTTGGGCGCAAATGCTTGGCGACCTGCTCCGCTACGGCAACAGCTTCCTCGCCTACGACGAGTTCCCCTATTTTCTCGGTGGCACTTTGCGCGCACGCCTCCGTGCCCCACGCCATCTCGCCACCGTCAATTCCCTTTCCTTCACCCTGCGCTGCGTACAGGAACGCTACATCACCACCGGCGCCGGCAAGGACCGCCGCTCCCAAGTCGTTTGCTACGAACTTTACAAAGACGCAGTCACTCTCGACCACGATCGCCTCGCCAATTTTGTCGGCGCGGAAATTCCCGTTGAATTCCGTCTCCCCGCCGACAAGCTCACCACGTCTCTCTCCGATACGCCTCCCACGTACTGGCAAATCGAAGCCAAAGGCGAAGCCCGCGGCGCTGATTATCAGGCTTGGTTCCTCGTTCCCGTCTACAAGAAACCTTGAATCATCTCCGCCGCCCGTCGCATCCAACCACCCGGATATAACCGCCGCAGCATCAGCAGCATCCATGTACTAAAGCTTCGTCCTCCATAAGTGTTGGGTCCGTTGTGCTACGTTGTATGTTCGGTTTTATATTTTGTTTCAGCCCAAAGCCCCAAAGGGACTCCGATTATGGCCAAGCCAGTCATACTAACCGTTGACGACGATCCCGATGTCCTCCAGGCCATCGAACGCGATCTCCGCAGCCGTTATTCCGAACGCTACCGCATTCTTCGCGCCGCCTCCGCCAACGAAGCCCTCGACACCCTCCATCGCCTCAAATCTCGCAACGACGCCGTCGCGCTCCTCCTCGCCGATCAGCGCATGCCCGAGCTCGACGGTGTAGGTTTCCTCTCCCAGGCCACGGAACTCTTCCCCAACGCCAAGCGCGCTCTTCTCACCGCCTACGCGGACACCAACGCCGCCATCGAAGCCATTAACTCTGCCCGCGTCCACTATTTTCTTCTGAAGCCCTGGGATCCTCCCGACCAGAATCTCTATCCCCCTCTCGACGACATGCTCAACGAATTCATGGATTCCTATCATCCGCCGTACGAAGGCATCCAGCTTTTCGGCACGCGCTGGTCGCCCAAAGCCTATGAACTCCGCATGTTCCTCGCGCAAAACCATCTCCCCTACCAGTGGGTGGACGTCGAGCAATCCAGCACTACGGACTCAAGCGCCGCGCTTCATAAATCCGACGGCACCGCCGAAACCCTTCCGCTGATGATTTTTCCCGACGGCACAAAATTTTCCGAACCCACCTCCGCGGACATTGCCAAAAAAATTGGCTTGCGCACCCATACCGACGTCGAATTTTACGATCTTGCCATCGTCGGCGGAGGCCCCGCCGGCCTTGCCGCGGCCGTTTACGGCGCTTCCGAAGGCCTCCGCACCGTCATGATCGAGCGCGAAGCTCCCGGGGGCCAGGCCGGCCTCAGCTCACGCATCGAAAATTATCTCGGCTTCCCAGCCGGCCTCAGCGGACGCGACCTCGCCCGCCGCGCCGTCGTGCAAGCCACCCGCTTTGGGGTCGAAATTCTTTCTCCCCAGGAAGCGGGCAGCGTCCGCATTGAAGGACCGTATCGCATCATTGAAATGACTGACGGCAGCAAAGTCTCCTGCCATGCCCTGCTTCTCGCCATGGGCGTCCAGTGGCGAAGCCTCGGCGTCCCCGGCGAAGAGCGCCTTCGCGGCGCCGGTGTTTACTACGGCGGCGGCGTCACCGAAGCCATGTCGTGCAAGGGCGAAACCGTTTACGTCGTCGGTGGCGCCAATTCCGCCGGCCAGGCCGCCATGAACTTTGCAGGCTACGCCGAAAAAGTTGTGATGATCATTCGCCGCGAATCTCTCGCCGCTACCATGTCCCAATACCTCATCGACCAGATCAAAAAAACTCCCAACATCCAGGTCTGGCCGCAAGCCCAGATCGCCGAAGTCCATGGCGATCAGCACCTGGAAGAAATTTCCGTTTATTGCTCGCCCACGAAAAACACGGAGCGCGTTCCCGCCAAAAGCCTTTTCATCTATATTGGCGCCCTTCCGCGCACAGACTGGCTCGGCGACCTGGTCCAGCGCGACGCCCGCGGTTTCATTCTTTCCGGACCCGACCTCCTCCGCGACGGCAAACGCCCCCAGGGCTGGAGCATCGAACGCGATCCCTCGCTCCTGGAATCCAGCGTCCCCGGAATCTTCGTCGTCGGTGACGTCCGCCACGGCTCCGTCAAACGCGTCGCCTCCGGCGTCGGCGAAGGCGCGGTTGCCATTCAATTCGTTCACCAGTATCTTGCGAAGGTGTCATGAGCTACCTGGACCGGGCTGCCCCCGTCGCCAAGAACAATCTGCCGGCGCTTGTCGACGAAGTGCGAAAAATTACCGTCTTCAACGACCTCCCTCAGGAACAACTGGAGTGGCTCGTCTCCAATTGCCTGGAAGCCCACTTCGCTCCCGGCGAGACCGTCTACAAAGAAGGCACTCCCGCCGAATACATGTCCATTTTTCTCGAGGGCAGCATTTACGCTCGCCGCGAATCCGAGGGCGCAAACAGCCCGGTCTTCATTGTCGGTAAGGGCGATGTCACCGGCTTGCTCCCCTTTTCTCGCATGACCCATCTCACCATCACCGGCCGCGCCGAAGAGCCCGTCCACCTTCTCTTGTTTCCCGCCACGTTGTTCAACGAAATGCTCCACCGCATGCCAACGCTTGGCAAGCGGCTCGTCGGTCTCCTCACCGATCGCGTCCGCGAAATGACCCGCAGCGAGCAGCAGCGCGACAAACTCGCCGCTCTCGGCCAGCTTTCCGCCGGCCTCGCTCACGAACTCAACAATCCCGCCGCCGCGGCCGCTCGTGCCTCCGACGCACTCCTCCAATGCTTGGCCCGCCTCCGCAAACTCGACTCCTTGCCGTATCTCTCCGAGGCCAATTGCACCGAGATCGCCAGGGTCGAAATTGAGTTGAGCAAGGAACTTCAGCCTCCCGCTTTCAAGGATCAACTCGAACGCAGCGACCGCGAGGAATCCATCACCACCTGGCTCGAATCCCACAACGTCCCCGAACCCTGGAAGCTCAGCCCGCTCCTCGTCGATGCCAATCTCACCCGCGAACATCTCGAGCGTTACCTCGCCGCCTCGGGCGCCACCATGCCCACCGCGCTCATGCGCTTCGCCACCCTTCTCGAAATGGAGCGCATCGTCAACCAGGTTGCCCACAGCACCAAGCGCATCTCCACCCTGGTGAAAGCCATCAAGGAATACTCCTACATGGATCAGTCACCCGTGCAGGAGGTCGACATAGTTCGCGGCATCGAAACCACCATCGCGATCATGGAACACAAGCTGAAGAAAGGCATTCAGGTTATCCGCGAATTCGCGCCGGACGTTCCGAAGGTCACCGCCAATGGCGGCGAACTCAATCAGATCTGGACCAACCTCATCGACAACGCCGCTGATGCCATGAAGTCGAACGGCAAACTCCGCATCCGCGTCGCGCACGAAGGCGATTACGTCCTCGTGGAAGTTACCGACAATGGCACCGGCATTCCCGAGGACGTCCAGCCCCACATCTTCGAGCCCTTTTTCACCACCAAGGGCGTGGGTGACGGCACAGGACTCGGCCTCGACTCCGTTCAGCGGATCATTCGCAAAATGCGCGGCTCCATCAACTTCGAATCCGTCCCCGGCGAAACCTGCTTCCAGGTCCGCATCCCCATCCGCCAATCCATGTGATTGTCCGCGCTTGGAAATCCCTGTAGCTCAGGCCTTCAGGCCTGAGGCTTTCCATAACCACAAGCAAGCTCTCGCCGAATGCACGGTTCGCATACCTAACTGCACCGGTTGCCTCGGGCGGAAAACCCTCCCTCCATGCGTTGCGTTTTGGCTATTATCACTTTTGAATAACAGTCAAACAGTCTTCAACCCCAGTCGACCTCCACGCGAGAAAATAGAAGTTAGTCTGGTGACGGATGCTCACGAAAATCCTTATCGCGGTATTTTTCACATTCGCGTTCACAGGGGCTCCCGCTCTCAACGCCCAGAGCCAGACCTCCGCGCCAACGCCCCAGGACGCCGCTCTGAAACCCGCGCCGTCCGATAATCCTGCCGCCGACGCCACGCCTCCCAGGCCCCACAAAAAGGTCTACACCAACGACAATCTCCCCAAAGCCAATCCCGGCGATTTCAGCGGCGCTGACTTCAGCGAAATCAACAACTGTGACCGCAACTGCTTTGAACAAGTCCGCCAGCTCGCCCACGTCTTCCCCGGTTCCAATCCCAACTGGAAGCGCGACCTTCTCCGCGCGCTGGACACCGTTCGCAAGGACGCGGACTGGCAAAAATATCTTGGCGATCTCTACGCCGTTCACCAGCGCTTCTGCGCGCTAGGCGCGGAAAAGCGCGACGAACTGGCCCATGTCGCCGATCCCGCGAACGTCACCCCGCGCGAAATCACCGTCGAAGAAAAATACGACGCCAAGTTCAAGCAGGCCCAATCTTCCCTGGAACAGGTTTCCGCACGCCAGCACGGCCTGCAGCAAATCTTTGGCGCAAGCCCTTTCTCCCTGCAATTTTCTCAACTGCAGGTCAGCCGCATCCAGAACGCCCCCTGCGGGTCGCAGCGTTATCCCGACCCCGCGCCGTCGGAAGGCAGCGATCCTTAGCCCATGACCAAGCGCTCCGATAATCCCCGCCCGCTCATTCATCACCTTGGCCCGCTCGCGTGCGCGGCCACTCTCTTCGTCCTTTTCCCGCACATCTCGAGGGGGCAAAGCTCCACCGATCCCCCTCCGGCAAATCCGGCTCCGGCCGTTGCCTCGCCCGCTTCTGCCACTGGCGCTTCCCAAAAGCCCGCCTCGCCCGTGAAGCCCAAGCACGTGATTACCAACGAAGATCTGGAACCCCATTCCGGCAACGACGCAAAGGACGGGAGTTTCATACCTGGCGAAGGCTCGCTCCTGACGTGTGACTCTTCCTGCGAGCAGACCGCCCGCAACGAACTTGGCTACGATTCCGACAACGAAGCCGAATGGCGCGTTCAAATCGTCCGGGCGCGCCGCGATCTCCTCGAAGACACCGCCTGGCGCGGCCTGCTTTCACAATCCGTCCAGCAAACCAACCACTACTGCAACTTCCTGCTGCAGCAGTCTCAACAAACCGCCCCCTCCGGCAACGATTACAATTCCCGGACGCAACAAGCTCGCAACGCCAACTATTTTGAAAACATGGGCCGCACTCTCCGGCAAGGTCTCGAATCGCTCACGAATCGCATGCAGGAGCACATCCAGGAAGTCCGGCTCCTCTCACCGGCGCGCGCCGCGATGATGAACGCCCAGGCAACGCGCATCCTGGTCCGCACTTGCGAACTTCCCGGGAGCCGATGATGCCTGGTCAAATTCCCACTGATCCTCAGCCCTCAATCCTCCCGCCTGCGAGTCCCGCGATTCTCCGCCGGATTTTTCTGGCCGCCGCAATCCTTTCCACTCCGTTCCTTATTTCTTCCTGCGGGAAAAAGGACACGGCACAAAAATTGCAGTCCGGACCGCACCTTAAATGGAGTGTCCGCGCCGACGGCATGGCCGTTTCTCATCCCGCCGTCGCTCCCGACGGCACGATCTATATCAGCTCCAACGTTGGTGTTCAGGCTTACTCTCCGGCGGGCAAACAGCTCTGGAAGTTGACCCTCGCCGCCCCGGGTACTCCGGTGATCGCCGACGATGGCACTCTCTATTTCGCGTGCAATTACGGGCTCATCTTCGGTGTAAGTTCCGCCGGCAAATTGATCTGGCAACCCCAAATTGGCCTCTCCGGATTCCGCACGCCCCCGGCCCTCAGCTCCGATGCCTCGCTCTTTTTTGTAAATTCCCCGTCCGATATTTACGCCTTCCGGCCCAGGCAGTCGGCTGATGTCTACTGGTCTCTGCAAACTTTTCGCGAAGGATTCCTGGAATCGTCCGCCCCGCTTCCCGGCAGCGCGCGGACCGATTCTCACGCCAGCGGCGGCACGCCGGTTCTGCTGGGGGATTCCACGCTAATCGTGGCTCGCCAAAGTTTTCTCCATTCGATTTCCACCGGTGGCAACCGCTCCTGGCAACTTGAATTCACTCCGGGCGTCAGCCTGGCCGCCATCGGTCCCGATGCCACGATCTATGTCGGCGACGGCCGCAACGTTCTCTACGCGATCGACCCCTCCGGTTCCACGAAGTGGCAGTTCGATGGCGGCGGTTTCCTCGGCTCCGCTGTCGTTGATACCGCCGGCGTCATCTATTTCACGGATGGCAACGCGCTTTATGCCGTGAATCCGGACGGGACCCTGAAGTGGCGCTACTCCAAACAGCAGCAACCCCATTTCATCACTTCGCCCACCCTGGCCGCCGACGGCACGATCTACGTCGGGGCGGAATTTGGCCTACTCGCCTTCAACCCCGAAGGCGCTCTCAAGTGGAACCTGCGCGTCTATTCGCCCACTTCGCCTCTCACCATCGGGCCGGATGGCACCATCTATTTTGCTTGTGGCTATTCCTCGCTGTGCGCCGTCGAGGGCGATGGCGCTCCGCTGATGCGCAGCTCCTGGCCCAAGGCGTATCACGATCTGGCCAATACCAGCCGCTATTCTCCGCTCAACGAGTGAGGTGCTCGCGCATGTCTCGCAAATCCATAAGGCTCCCATCGCTCGCGGTTCTTTTAGCATTTGCTTGCATCGCGGGCGGCTGCAAGCCCTCTGCGCAATCCACCTCCAACTCCACAAAGATTTCTTCTATCGAAAAGAAATGGGAATTTACTCTCGACGGAAGGGTAGAAGGCTCGCTGGCACTCTCCGATGACGGCAACATCATCGTTGCCGGCCAGGACGGTTTCGTCTACGCGGTCGACTCCAGCGGAAAACTGCAGTGGAAAACCTACATCGGTCCCACCCTGGCCTCCCCCGCGATTGGTCCCGACGGCGCAATCTATATCCCCAACAATAACGGCTCCGTCTTCGCTCTCAATCGTTCCGGCTCCAAGCGCTGGGTTTCGGTCGTCTATCCAGGCGGCACCTATGGCCACAACGCCGGCGCAATCGGTGACGGATTTCTCTACACACCCTCCCGCGATGGAGTGAAAGCTCTCAGCTTCTCTGACGGCCGCGTCGAGTGGTCCGCCGGTGATGGCTCCCATCAGTGGGGCGGCGTTACGCTGCTGATGGACGGCACAATTCTTTTTGGCGCGCGTGGACGCCTTATTGCGGTCAACACCCATGGCGATACGCTCTGGCAATATCCGCCCCTCACCAGTGAAGCCGTCGCGCGCAACGCCGGTTTTCCGCCGCCCGGTAATTTCATGACTGCTTCCGGCATCACGCCCGGCCCGGATCGCCAGCTTCTTGTCGGTGAGGGCCGCGATCATCTCTCCGCCATCGGCCAGGACGCCACACTTCGCTGGAACTTCAACTCCCGCGGCAGCAATCTGAATACCTCTTCTCCCCTCGTCGCCGCCGATGGCACCATTTATTATTCCCACTCCGATCAGCACCTTTACGCGTTCGATTCCTTCGGCTCGCAAAAGTGGGCTCTCGACTTGCACGAATACAATCCATCCACTCCTGTGCTCGCGGCGGACGGCACCATTTTCGTGATTGCGGGGCGCAACCTGATCGCCGTCTCGCCAGCCGGAAAAATTCTGGCCAAGGTCGACGTCGGCGATTCAGTCATCGCTTCGCCCACGCTCGCGCCGGACGGCACCCTCTTTCTCGTGACTGGTGGCGGCAAGCTTTCCGCCTACGCCGGCGGCCACGGCGGGCTGATGGACAGTCCGTGGCCTAAATTCCAGGCCGACCTCGCCAACTCCGGACGCGCGCGTACGTACTGAACTCACCTTTCCGCTTGGCTCGTCCCCAAATCTGTGTAGAATCTTGGGCATGAAACGCCGAACCTTTATTGAGTCCTCGCTCGCCGCCGCTGCTATCACTTCGCTTCCCTTCCGCGGTCTTGCCGCCGCGCATCAGGTCGATCCCATCGGCATGCAGCTTTACACCGTACGCGATCTGATGAAGTCCGATGTCCCCGGCACTCTCGCCAAAGTTGCCGCCATCGGCTACAAGGAAGTCGAGTTCGCCGGCTACTTCGACCGCTCGCCGAAGGACCTTCGCGCGATGCTCGACAAAAATGGCCTCGCCGCACCTTCCTGCCACGTCTCCTACTCCGTCGTTCAGAACAAGTGGCCGGAAACCATCGAAGCCGCCAAAATTCTCGGCCACAAATATATCGTCTGCCCCTGGATTGACGACTCCCAGCGGCAATCGCTCGACGGCTACAAGCGCGCCGCCGATCTCTTCAATAAAGCCGGCGAAGCCAGCCGCAAGTCTGGCATCCAGTTCGGCTATCACAATCACTTCTGGGAATTCCTCCCCGACAAAGCTCTCGGCGACAAACTGCCTTACGATTTCCTGCTCGAATCCACCGATCCCGCGAACCTCACCATGGAACTTGATCTCTGCTGGATTAGCGTCGCGCGCAAGGATCCCCTCGCTTACTTCAAAAAATATCCGGGCCGCTTCTCGATGGTTCACGTAAAGGACCTCAGCAAGATTCCGGACCTCATCCCCGGGAAGAGTTCACAGGACATGATCGACATCGTCGCCGCGAACTTTACCCCCATCGGCGGCGGCGTGATCGATTGGAAGGTCATCCTGCCCGCCGCGCAAAACATTGGCGTCAAGCATTTCTTCGTCGAAAACGACGCGCCCAAGGACGCCATAGCGAACCTCACGGACAGCTACGCGTACCTTTCGAAACTCCGTTTCTGACCCATAACGGGAAAACATTCGAATGCCTGTGGAAAACATTTCGAATGTTTTCCCTCCAACTGTTGCATGCAGGGCCTTTACAAAAATCGACAAGTCCCGGTATTTAAAAAATAATTACCTTCAAGTGTTACTTTAAATGTCGGCGCGCCGACATTTTTCGCATCCCTGGACTCGCCCATCCTCCGAACTTCGCCGCCCGAAATCGTTTGTCTCTGTTGACATCCTGACTCTCAAAATCTCCTCCAGCGTGAGTGTCATCCCGAATCCCCGCGGTTTTGGCGGGGTGAGGGATCTGCTTTTCGTCCTTTGACTACCTTTCTGCAAGGATGGCAACCGCGCCAAATCGTTCCACTACCGTTTTCCCATGCGCCCGCTGGGTCGTTCGCCTGATTGACAAAACTCCCGCCCCGCGTCTACTGTGCTTACGAAGCTGCAAATTCAACTTATTCTAAAACGCACACGAGTGACATGACGACAGACTCGACGCAGTCTCCGCAAAAGTCCGCCGCCCACCCCAGAGTTCGCAAAGCCGTATTGCCCGCCGCGGGCCTCGGCACGCGCTTTTTGCCCGCTACCAAGGCCCAGCCCAAGGAAATGCTCACGGTTGTGGACAAGCCGCAGATTCAATACGTCGTGGAAGAATGCGTCGCCTCCGGCATCGAGCACATCATCATCGTCACCGGCAAAGGCAAAAATTCCATCGAGGATCACTTCGACAACTCACCCCTGCTCGAACGCTTCCTCGAGGAAAAGGGCAAGCACGAACAGGCGGAGATGGTCCGCCGCATCAGCAACATGGTGCAAGTAAGTTACACCCGGCAGAAAGAGCCGTTGGGCCTCGGCCACGCTGTGCTCGTCGCAAAAGATTTGGTCGGCGATGAACCGTTCGCGGTGCTTCTCGGCGACGTGCTGATCCCCGGCCCGAATCCCGCCACGCGCCAACTCATCAACGTCTACGAAGCCACCGGCACCGGCGCTATCGCCGTCGAGGAAGTTCCCCGCGACAAAACGCACCTTTACGGCATCTTCGCCGGCGAACCCGCGCCGCAGCCTCCCTTCGGCGAACGCCTGCTGCGCATCCGCGACCTCGTCGAAAAACCGAAAGATGAAGACGCGCCTTCCAACCTCGCCATCACCGGCCGCTACGTCCTGCCCTCCGCGATTTTCGATTGCCTCGAACGCACCAAGCCCGGCGCCGGCGGCGAAATTCAGCTTACCGACGCCATGCGCCTCCTCGCCAAAGAGCAAGGTCTGTGGGCTTACATTTACGAAGGAATTTCCTACGATGCGGGAGACAAACTAGGCTTCCTGAAAGCCACCGTCGAACTAGCCCTGCAAAACAAAGAACTCGGCTCCGATTTCCGCTCCTACCTAAAATCCCTAAAACTGTAGCTCATGCCTTCAGGCCTGAGGGTTTTCATAACCACAAGCAGGATTGCCGCGCTTGAGATGGTTGAGAGGCATTATTGGGTTCTCGGGCTTGGATGGAAAATCCTCACCCCTGAAGGGGGAGCTACAGGCGTCTTCAATCCTTCTTCTTCGCCGGCTTCTTCTCTTTGCTTTCCTTTGTCCCCGACTCTTTCGTCTCAGTCGCCTTGGCCTCGGACGCTTTCGCCGCGGAATCCTTGGACTCGTTCGATTCCGTCTTTGTTGCAGGCGGCATATCCGTCCCCGCGCTCTTCTTCCCCGCGTAGTCGGTCACATACCAGCCGGCGCCCTTGAATTGAATCGCCGGCGCAGTCAGCGTCCGCTCCACTTTTCCGCCGCAATGCGGGCACTTCTTCAAATGCGGCCCCGCCACGCTCTCAATTTTCTCCGTCCGCCTCTTGCACTTCACGCACTGGTATTCGTACAGTGGCACAGCTGCTCCTCCTGCGTGTTCTCTAAACCATCAATTATACCATGCGCCTTCCAGCCGCCCGCCGCGGCCCCGCGTGCTAGACTTTCGTTACGCCTACCATGTCGAACAATCCTCATGCCGACGCTTCCCTCTCTTCACAGCGCGGCAACCTCTATCTCGTTGCCACGCCAATCGGCAATCTGGAAGACATCACATTGCGCGCCCTGCGCATTCTCAAGGAAGTGGACCAGATCGCCTGCGAAGACACGCGCCACACGCTGAAACTTTTGAACCACTTTGAGATTCACAAGCCCCTGGTCAGCTATCACGAGCACAACGAAATCACCCGCGCCCCGGAACTCGTCCACGCCATGGAGCAGGGCGCCAGCGTCGCGCTCGTCAGCGATGCAGGCATGCCGCTCGTCTCCGACCCGGGCTTCCGCCTGGTCTCGCTTGCCATTCGCCACCAGATTCCCGTGATTCCCATTCCCGGCGCATCCGCCGTGCTCACGGCACTCGCCGCGTCCGGCCTGCCGAGCGAGGAATTTCTTTTCCTGGGATTCCTGCCGGCGCGCTCCAGCGAACGCCGCCGCGCTCTCGAGCACCTGCGCATCGAAAACCGCACCATCATTCTCTACGAAGCGCCGCACCGCATCGCGGAAACTCTCGCCGACGCGCTGGCAATTCTGGGCGACCGCCCCGCCTGCCTCGCGCGCGAAGTGACAAAAATCCACGAAGAGTTCCGCCGCGGCACACTGTTTTCGCTGGTGCAATCGCTGGAAGAACATCCCGTCCGAGGAGAAATCACCCTGATCCTCGGGCCGCCCGAATCCGGTTCACCCGGCGCGCAGGTGGACACGGCGCAATCCCTTGCCGCTCGCGTTGACGAATTGATGCATCAGGCAAAGCTCGACCGCAAGGAAGCCCTGAAACTCGCCGCCAAGGAACGCGGCATCACCCGCCGCGATGCCTACCGCCAACTCCTCGACGAAAATTCTCCGGAACCCGAATAAGCCACGGTGGTCAGTCCGAATCTGTTCCATGTATTCGATTCCCTCTCACCAGCAATACCCAGCACCGGAGGCGCGGCAGAAGTTAGCCCAGTGCGTAAGCACTGGGAAAGCGATCACCAAACCCCAAAGCGCCGGAGGCGCGGCAGATTCCGTCGACATGAAAAATGGACGAGCGGGAGATTGTAGTACCGGTCTTAAGACCGGCCATTACAAAGGCGCACAGCGAGGAATCGCTGTGCCACACCAAACACTTAATATGCGGATTCCGACCGAAACACCCGCTGAAACCGCGGGCCGGTAAACTGCACGCCCACCACTTTTTCGCCGTCCGTTAGCGACTCGCTGATGTGCACAACTTTCCCCTGCGTCTCAAAATCCTGCCCGCCCCGCCGCGGTATGCCGCCCTGCACGGGGATTCGGATTTCCAGGTTTGAGCCGATGGCGACGTCGAACCGCGTGCGAAAAGCGGCTCCGCTGCGGCACAAATTCTCGCTGGCGGTATCTTCTTCGAAGGAAAATCCTCGCGCGTCGCGGCCGCTTACGCGCAATGGCAGGCGGACCGCAATCCTACGTTCGGACCTCTTCCGGGCGATGCTCTCGCTGACTGGGCTCATGGGCTGGGGCTCCATTGTCGGCCGTCTTTTCCGCGAAGAAGCGGTCCACGTTCTCGACCACTTCCTGCGGCGTGCGCGCCGAATGCACGATACGTCGAAGCTCGCTGCCGTTCTTGACGCTGTGGGTAAACCAGCATGCGAACTGCTTCATTTTTCCCACGCCGTCCGGCAGATTCGAGTTAAGAATTTTTTGATAGTAGCCGGAAAGTAACTGCCGGCGATCCTCTTCCGTTGGCACGTCGTAGTGCCCCGTCGTGCGGTACTGCTCCATCTGCCGGAAGATCCACGGATTCGTCGCCGCCGCGCGCCCGATCATCACCGCATCGCAGCCCGTTTCCTTCACCAGGCGCTCCGCGTCCTCTGGAGTCTGCACGTCGCCGTTGCCGATCACGGGAATCTTCACGGCCTGCTTCACCGCCGCGATAATGTTCCAGTCCGCTTTGCCCGTGTAACCCTGTGCGCGCGTGCGCGGGTGAATCGCCGCCGCCTCCACGCCGATCTGTTCCGCCATTTTCACCACTTCCAGCGCCACTATGGACTTGTCGTCCCATCCCGCGCGCAGCTTGATAGTCAGCGGAATTTTCACCGCGGCTCGCACGCTCTTGAAAATCTCTTCCAGCAGCGGCAGTTCGCGCAGCAGGCCGGAGCCGCCGCACTTCACCACTTTCTTTGCCGGGCAGCCCAGGTTAATGTCCACGGCGTCGTAGCCGAGGTCCTCCACCATGCGCGCCGCATCCGCCATCACCTGCGGATTCGCGCCAAAGAGCTGCGCCGCAATAGGGTGCTCGTCTTCCTCAAAGAAAAGATAACGCAGTGTCTTCTTCGCGCTGCGGGTGATCCCCTCGGAGCTGGTGAACTCCGTCATCAAGAGGCCGCAGCTACCCAGCCCGCGAATCACGCGTCTAAACAGCGTATCCGTCACGCCCGCCATGGGCGCAAGGATCGTCGCCGGACGGATGACCAGGTCGCGTACTTTGTATTCCGGGGGAATCATGGCGATTTCTCTATCCAGTTTATCAGGCATGCGCAGCCGATGTCGCATGGATGTTGCCCCGGTGACCTGTTTCTTCCTGGGCTGCGACTCGTGCGAATTGCGAACGAGCCAGCATTCAGGAGTCAAATTGGCTCAATCCCGCGTATCGGAACCAATCTGAATTGATTGACTAGCACCACCGCTCATCGTACGCTGCCATCAGGAAAAAGTTTCGTCCGGTCCAGGTCATCATGTTGCGCTGGTCTTCACTACCCCACCGATTGCTTCTGGCGCTGGCCATCGTCTTTGCCGGGGCTGCCATCGTTTACGCCTCGCTGTGGATGTACATCGAACGTACCCCCGGTTCCAAAGTGGAGCTGGGCTTCAACAATCATCACGTCACTAAATATGACGGAACCACGCAATGCCTGGCCGTCGGCGACGTGGTGCCCAACAGCCCCGCCGAACGCGCCGGGTTGCGTGCCGGAGACCGGATCATCGGCGTCAACGGCCAGCCTCTTACCACATCCCGCCCATTTGACGAGGCCTACGCTCAAGCGCGACCTGGCGACCCCGTCATGTTCACCGTTCAACGCGCGGGCGTGCCCAACCCGCTCGAACTGCACGGAACCTTTCGCGAATCCTTCGAGGACGGGCCGCCGGAAGGCCTCGCCAAAACGTCGGCCGTGCAGGTAACGCGCTCTTTCCCGGTACTCTTTCTTCTGGTCGGCTTGACGGTTCTGTTCCTGCGTCTAAACGATCCGAACGCGTGGCTGCTGGCTTCCCTTTTCTGCGGATTTGTCGCCGAGGCAGGTTTTTCTCATCCGATGAACGTCAATCCGCTGGTGCGCTCGTTTGCGTTCGGCTATCAGGTTCTTTTTTCCGTAATGCTTTGTCCCTTGTTCTACATCTTTTTTGCCGTCTTCCCCGCCCGCTCGCCCGTGGATCGCCGCGTTCCCTGGCTGAAATGGATTGCCCTGGCCATTGGCGCTGGGATGGCGCTGACCGGCGTGTTCTACGGCGATCTGAGGGACTCGGGCGTGGCCGCGGAACTGTTCGGCCAACGAGCCGGAGCTAACCTCCGCCTGTCGCTGATTTATATCGACTACGTTTTCATCACGCTAGGCCTCATTTCCCTGGCTGGGAACACTTTTGCCGGAAGCACCGATCCGGGAGTGCGGCGGAAATCCCGCGTTATTCTGTGGGGCACGCTGATCGGCGTGCTGCCGATGGTGATCGAGCGCGCGGCAATGGATTTCGCCGACTACCATCCCCCTTTCTGGGTCAATACCGTTCTGATCATCATCTGCGCGCTCTATCCTCTTTCGTTCGGGTATGCCGTGGTGAAGCACCGCGTGATGGACATTCCGGTATTGCTGCGGCGCAGCGCGCGCTATTTCCTGGTGCAGCGCGGGTTCACCGTTTTGCTTTTCGTGGCCGCGCTTTCGGCCATCGCCTTCTTCTCTCACACGTTGTCGCGATTTTTTCAGCCCAATGCCAGCGCTGGAATGATGTTCAGCGCGGTCTTTGGGATCGCGCTGGTGTGGGCGGCTTCGCCTTTGGTTAAACGCGGCACGCAGCGCATCGACCGCGCATTTTTCCGCAGCGCCTATGACGCGCGGTTGATCCTTCAGGATCTTGCCGAGAAGGCGCGCACTGTCACCAGCCGCGGCGATCTGGCGGAACTCTTGCAGCTGCACCTGAAAAAAGCGCTGCACCCGAAGGCTTTTGCCTGCTACTTCGCCGCGGGTGACTCCACGCTGGCCGCCGAATGCGGGAATGTTCCCCCCGAAGCGGAAACTCTTCCGGCCTACTCGCTGACGCTTGGATTGCTGACATTGCGCGGAAAATCCTGGGACGTGCCGCTCCCCGGCGACGACGAGGAGGAGGACGACCTTCGCGTCCTCGCTCCGCTGGCGCCGGAATGTCTCGTGCCGATCTTGGATCACGCCGGGCAGCTTTCGGGTTTGCTGGTGCTGGGGCAGCGCCTTTCCGAGGAGCCGTATTCGAGTGAAGACAAGCGCCTGCTGGATTCAGTGGCCAGCCAGGCTGGCATCGCGATTGAAAATTTCGGCCTCGCGGAAAAGATGGCCGAGCGGATGGAGGTGGACCGCCGCGTGGCCCGCGACATGGAAATTGCGCGCGAAGTGCAATCGCGGCTGTTTCCGCAGTTCCTGCCCCCGCTGCAGACCCTGCAATACACCGGAGCGTGCATTCAGGCGCGCGTGGTCGGCGGCGATTACTACGATTTTCTGGACCTCGGCACGGGGCGCCTCGGCATCGTGCTTGCCGACATTTCCGGCAAGGGCATCGCGGCGGCCTTGCTGATGGCGAATCTGCAAGCGAATCTCCGCAGCCGCTATATGGTTGCGCTCGAGGATCCCCACCAGTTGCTGCAGTCCGTGAACCGCATGTTTTTCGAGAATACCCCGGACGACAGTTACGCCACGTTCTTCTACGCCGATTACGACGATGCGAATCACTGCCTGAGCTACGCCAATTGCGGCCATAATCCTCCGCTGCTTCTGCGCGCGAACGGGCAGATCGAGAAACTCGGAGCAACTGCGACCGTTCTGGGCCTCTTTTCCGAGTGGCGCTGCAAGGTGGAGAAAGTTGGCCTCGGCCCCGGAGACGTGCTGGTGATCTACACGGACGGCATCACCGAAGCGCCCAACCAAGCCGGGGAGGAGTTCGGCGAATCGCGACTGGTGGACATCGTGCGCGCGCACCCGCGGGCAAGCGTCAATGAGATGCTCTCCGCGATACTGTCCGAGGTGCAACAGTTCAGCGGCACCAGCCAGGCCGACGACCTGACGCTGGTGATTGCGCGGGGGCAGTAAGTCACGCTGTCCTTGGAGTGCGGGAGCTCTGCTCCCGCTTTCACGGTTTCGCAGTTTTCTCCCAGACGATGATTTCGCGAGGATTTTGCGCGTCAAAAGCGGTGGCAGAGCCACCCTTCCGCCATGCTCAGGGCAGGCCGCACTCCAAAAGAAGAGCGGCCCGCGCGCCACAGCCGGCGGGCCCTACAAGAATTAGCTGGGCCGCGACCGGGCCGGGGCCGCTACGCGGTTAATGATTGGAACGGGCGGTTTGCGCGCGGAGGGGCGGTACGTCATACTCGGGAATCGTTGCAGAGAGATTATCGTTGTGGGATCGGGAGCCTACCTTATCTATGCGGACCCTGCCTGTGAATTCCGGTAAACGTGGGAAATCTGGATTTTTGCGAATGAATGCGCGCCGAGCGGCTAGCCTGGTGCTGGCCGTGCAATTGGTGAGTTTGCCGGGGTTGGCGGCGGGAGAGAAGGACAAGCCAGCGGCGAAAGCTGCACAGGATCCGATGCTGCAAGTGATGCAGGCGGAGCTGAACCGCGCCAAGACGGACCTGGCGAAGAGCGATCCCGCTCCTTATTTCCTGAGCTACACCGTTTACGACCAGGACCAGATTTTTATCGCGGGCGCATACGGGGCGCTGCTTTCGGACACGGCGGTGAAGCGGCGGAACACGGATGTAACCATGCGCGTTGGCACCCCGGAGCTGGACAACACGCACGGGCAGAGCCGCTCCAGCGGAATGACTTCGGGAAGTTTGCCATTGCAGGATGATCCGGACGCGACGGCGCGGGTGCTTTGGGAATTGACGGACCGGGAGTACAAGCGGGCCGCGCCGGCGTATTTGAACGTGAAAACAAACACGGCCGTGAAGGCCGAGGAAGAAGACAAGTCCCCGGATTTTTCGAAGGCCGACCCGAAGATTCACATCGGGGAGAAATTGACGGAGCCGCCGTTTGACCGGAAGGCCTGGGAAGACGAGATTCGGCGGGTGTCCGGGGCGTTCCGGAAGTATGCGGACGTTTATTATGCGACGGTGATTCTGCAGGTGGGAGTGTCGAACGCGCGGATGGTGTCGAGCGAGGGAGCGGCGATTGCGACGCCCAGCGCATCGGCCCGGTTGGTAATGGAAGCGCAAACGCGGGCGGACGACGGGATGGATTTGCTTCGTGTGGAAACTTTCCAGGCGCCGGCGGCGAGCGGATTGCCGGGCGAAGCGGTGCTGATGGAAAAGGCTGCGAAGATGGCGGCGGATTTGAAAGATCTGCGGAAAGCCCCGGTGGCGGAGCCTTACGACGGGCCGGCATTGCTGAGCGGACGCGCGGCGGCGGTGTTTTTCCACGAAGTCCTGGGCCACCGGATGGAAGGACACAGGCAGCGGGACGAGGAAGAAGGACAGACGTTCACGAAGAAGGTCGGGCAGGAAGTGCTGCCGAAGTTTTTGAGCGTGGTGGACGACCCGACAATCGGCGAGATTAATGGAACGAAACTCGCGGGAACTTACGAGTTCGATAACGAGGGTACACCGGCGCAGCGCGTGGTGGTGATTCAGGACGGCGTGCTGAAGAATTTTCTGACTTCACGGATGCCGATCAAGGGATTCGACCAGTCGAACGGGCACGGGCGAAACCAGCCGGGACTGATGCCCACGGGCCGGCAGGGAAATTTGATCGTGACGTCGAGCCAGAAAGTGCCCGAGAAGCAGCTGCGGCAGATGCTGATTGACGAGGCGAAGAAGCAGGGCAAGCCGTACGGTTTGTACTTCGACGACATCCAGGGAGGATTCACGCTGACGACCAGGTCCCTGCCGCAGGCGTTCCAGGTGCTGCCGGTGATTGTCTATAAGGTGTACGCGGACGGGCGGCCGGACGAACTGGTGCGCGGTGTGGATATCGTGGGGACGCCGCTGGCGGCGCTGACGCGGATTATCACCACGGGCGACACGCAGCACGTCTTCAACGGAGTTTGCGGAGCGGAGAGCGGAAGCGTGCCGGTGTCGGCGGTGGCGCCGGCGATGCTGTTCAGCGAAATGGAAGTGCAAAAGCGTGCGCATGGAAGAGAGCGGCCGCCGATATTGCCGGCGCCGGGAGCGGATGGCGGCAAGGATGATGCGACGGGGGTGAAGCCGTGAGCGGCATTAAGGGATTGAAGAGTGTAATGAGTTTGATTGCGGCGTTGGTACTTGCATCGGCAGCGAGCGTACGACCGAACGTGGCGGCAGCGGCCGAGAGTTTTGGTGGCGATGCGGCTACGGCGAAGGCGCATGAGGTGGCCAAGGGCGACGTGCTGCTGGAGGCGCTGCTGACCGAACTGGATCGCTCGAGAGACCGCTTGAAGATGGACCAGGTGAAGTCGCCCTATTACATCGAATACCGCGTGGAAGATGTGGACAACTACGATACGGAAGCGGCGTTTGGCGCGGTGCTGACATCGCAGCGGCAACGCCTGCGCGTTTTGCGCGTCGTAGTGCGGATCGGCGAGTACAAGCAGGACAGTTTTTACCAGCAGGGGATGGGCGGCGCGACGATACTGCCGCTTGACGACGATCCGATTGCGCTGCGGCGGCAGATCTGGCTGCTGACGGACGAAGCCTACAAGTCGGCGGCGGACGCGTACGCGGAGAAACTTTCGGCGCTGAAACAGTTCAGCACGGACCCGAATCCGATTGACGATTTTGCGAAAGCGCCGGTGGTTTCGAAAGTGGAGCCTGTGGCGACACTGAAGGTCCAAGAAAACGGGTGGCGAGAGACGCTGCAGGCGATGACCAACCTGTTCCGGAAATATCCGGAGGTGCAGTCGGTGTCGGCGTCGGCGCGATTCAGCGCGGTGAATCAATATTTCGTGAATTCGGAGGGCACGATTGTCCGCAATGGCCGCGTGAATTCGACGGTGACGCTGAATGCGGCAACGCAAGCGGCGGATGGGATGCGATTGCAGCGGAATCCGTATTGGTCGGAAGCGCAGCCGGAGGATTTGCCGAAGCGCGAACAGTTGTTGAAGGAAGCGTCGCAGGCGCTGGACACGCTGAAGGCGCTGCGGGACGCGCCGATCGTGGAGGAGTCTTACCGCGGGCCGGTGCTCTTCGCTCCGGATGCGGCGGACGACATCATGGCGGGACTGGTGGGCGGAAACATCCTGGGCAGGAAGCCGCAACTGGGGCGCCCGAACCGGACGGTGGGAGCGTTTGCGACGAGCTACAAGACGCGAATCTTGCCGAAATTCTTGAGCGTGGTGGACGATCCGACGATGAAGGAGTTCGACGGGAAAAAACTGCTGGGAAGCTATGACGTGGACAGCGAAGGCGTGCCGGCGCAGGCGGTGACCGTGGTGGACGACGGAACGCTGCAAAATTATCTGGTGGGGCGGCAGCCGATCCGAGACTTCCCTTCCTCAAACGGACACGGCCGGGCTTCGCCGGGAACGGCGGCATTCCCCACGATCGGAACGCTGATCTTCAAGAGCTCGGAGCCGGAGACGGCGCCCGAGCTGAAGAAAAAATTGACGTCGATGGCCGGCGAACAGAACAAACAGTTTGGATACCGCGTGGATACGCTGGGGCCGGGGAATGCACCGCGGCTGCTCTATCGCGTGTATGCATCGGACGGGCATGAAGAGCTGGTGCGCGGGGCGGTGTTCAACGAACTGGATGTGCGGGCGCTGCGAAACGATCTGATCGCGCTGGGGAACGATCCGCTGGTGAGCAATCGCGTGGGCGGCGTGCCGCAGACAATCATTGCGCCTTCGCTGCTGTTTGACGAATTGGAAGTGAAGAGGGCGGATACGAGCAAGGAGAAGCTGCCGGAGTATCCGGCGCCGGAGTTGAGGAAGTGACTGGTGATTGGTGACTGGTGACTGGATTCGAGAGGGGAAGTTTTGCGGCGCCGTTTGATTTGGGTGAAAGGATTTTACGTCGCAAAAGCGGGAGCTTCGCTCCCGCACTCAAAAGGTAGACGATGACGATCCGGGAACGGTTGGAATGGCTGAGCCGGATGGTGTTTCTGGTGTTTATTCTGGCGTCGGCGGCGTTTTTGAGCGCGATTACGGCGATGCGCGTGGCCATTCACGGCCGCGAAGTTTCCATGCCCAACCTGGTGGGAAAGAACGTGGCGGAGGCGAGCCAGTCGCTGCGGTCGAAGGGATTGGTGCTCCGAGTGGCCGACCGGTTGTACAGCGATTTGCCGATCAACCAGGTGGTGCGGCAGACGCCGCCGCCGGGGATGCTGATGAAGGTGTCCCAGCAGGCGCACGTGGTGCTGAGCCTGGGGCAGAAGCAACTGGAGATTCCTTCGCTGGAGGGCCACACCCTGCGCGCTTCACGAATTGAGTTGCTGCGCGAAGGATTGCAGGTGGGAGAGGTTTCGACCCTGTCCATGGGGAAAGACGCACCAGACACGGTGCTGCTGCAAAATCCGAAACAAGGAAGAAACGCGGCGACGCCACGCGTGGACGTGCTGGTGGCGGGGATGCCGCGGGAAGAAAGCTACGTGATGCCGTACCTGATCGGGTTGAGTGAGACGGAAGCGGAGAAGCGGCTGGACCTGGCGAAACTTCACCGCAAGCTGAACTATTTGTCGGCGCCGCAATGGCCGCGCACGACGATTATCGACCAGGCGCCGCTGGCAGGAACGCGGATCGGGACGAGCTCCGAAGTGGAATTGACCGTGGCGAATTGAGGGAAGGTTTTTAGTTCCTGGTTGTTAGTTGTTAGTTGTTAGTTTATGGCTGTTAGCTCTCAGCCTGGAGTTTATCGCAGGAGAGAGTCGCAAACCGCAGGATCCCAAGACAATTTAAGTGACTGAGGGAACATTTCCGGGGGCTGGCGCGTCTCCTTTTACAGATTGCTGCGCGAGGGGTGTATGCAAAACATGCTGCCGTGGGGCTTGTTGGTGTGTGTTGCCTGCGTGTGCGGGGTGGCGACGGGGCAGGCTCCGATCAAGGTGGACGTGCATCTGGTGAATGTGGCGTTTACGGCGCGGGATGGGCAGGGGCGGTTGGTGGAAAGCCTGAAGCGCGAGGATGTGGAGCTGCTGGAGGACGCGGTGCCGCAGAAGATCGAGTTTTTTGCGCGCAGCACAGACCTGCCGCTGACGCTGGCGCTGATTGTGGACGTGAGCGGGAGCCAGGATGAGTTTGGAAAGAAACACAAAAAAGACCTGGAAGTGTTTTTGAAGGAGATTCTGCGGCCGCAGGACCGCGTGCTGCTGGTTTGTTTCGGCAATCATTTGCGGCTGGTGAGCGATTACGCGAATTCGGCGGACCAGGTTCTGGAAAATTACAAGGAGTTCGATAAGGGGAAAAAACATTTCGCGGAGATCGGTCCGGCGGAAGAGCGCGACCTGGGAACCGCGTTTTACGACTCGATTTATTACAGCGTGACGGAAAAGCTGGCGGCGAGCGGAGGGCGGAAAGCGATCCTGATGTTCAGCGACGGCGAAGATAATTCGAGTTCGCACAATATGATGACCGCGATCGAGACGGCGCAGGCGGAAAATGTGCCGGTGTATGCGATTCGCTATACGGAGAAAAAGCACGGGAATCTGACGGCGCGGAATAAATATGGCATCACCGTGATGGACCGGGTGGCAAAGGAAACCGGCGGAATGCATATTGACGCGGAGGAGACGGATCCCCACACGTACTTCCGCCAGATCGCGGAAGAGCTGCGGACGTCGTATGAAGTGGCGTATTACCCCACGAATAGGGCAAAGGACGACACTTTTCGGAAGATTGTGGTCAAGCCGAAACAAGATGGCGTGCGGATACGCGCCAAGACCGGCTATTTTTCAAAGTAAGCGCTTCAACTATTTTTGAAAGCGGCAGACGGAATTGTCCGCTACGGCGCGGGCTGCTTCCTGTGCAGGTCGGTGCACACGGAAACGGCGGTGTTTGGGTCCACGGCGCTATCGCCGCCTTCGATATGGCGGATGATGCCGTCTTTGTCGATGACGATGTTGGCTCGCAAGGCCCACTGGTAGGAGTCGTCCTTCCGCTCGTAGGTTTTCAGGATGCCGTAGGTGGTGAGCATTTTCTTGTTCATGTCGCTGAGGAGGGGAAACTTGACGCCGATCTGCTTGGCGAAAGCGGCGTTTGCCGCGGGACTGTCCATGCTCACTCCAAAAACTACAGTATCGCTTGCATCAATCTTGCCGGAATCGATTCCAGACTGGACCGCCTGGAGTTGCTTGGTTCAACCACCGGTGAACGCGAGGACGTAGACGGCCAGGAAGACATTTTTCTTACCGTGAAAATCACTAAGCTTGACGGTTTTCCATTCGTCGCTGAGCAGCGTGAAATCCGGCGCGGCGTCGCCGACTTTCAGCGATAGTTTGGCAACTTCGTCTTTTTTCTGGGGACCGGCAGAGAGTGGAACGACAGCGGACACAGAAGCGAGCAATAAGGCGGATGCGAGAAGGCGTTGCATGGAAACTCCTAGATAGATTCTGCGCGTAATTGATGATAACCGGGGAGAGGGTTGGTAAGTAAAGGAATTTTGAACGAGGCGGGAAGGGGATTTAACACAGAGCGCTCAGAGGAAGAGCACAGAGGACACAGAGGGGAAGATTTAGAATGGCGTTAGCGCAAATAACCCCAGTTGTGGAGTTTGTCGGAGTCTTCGACCCAGCGGTCGCCGATGTCGGTGCGGTAGTACATGTTGGGAATGAGGATGTTTTTGATGCGGGTGTAGGCCTGGGCCTGGGCTTGCTTCATGGTTTGGCCGAGGCCGCAAACAATCAGCACAACTCCGGAGGTGCCGGCGACGAGCCACTGCTGGTTGACGATTTTTACGTCTTCGATGTGGATGCCTTCGGTGGTGGGCCGCTTGAAAACGATGGCGGCGTTTTTGGAGAAGGATTCGAAGGTGGCCTCGTCGTCGAAGGGGAAAGGCGGAACGACGATGCGGACGCCGACCTGGAAGCCGCTTCGGGTGCGCCATTTGGGATCAAGACCGTTGGCGAGCTCCCAGAAGAAATCGCTGATGGGAGTCAGAATGCCTTCCTGCTGGATGCTGATGGTGGGATAGCCGAAGCGCGAAGTGAATTCGAGCGGGTAGATGCCGTTGTTGTTGACGATGCAGTTGACGTCGATGTAGCCGACGTAGCCTTCCTCGGCGAGCTTGGGTTCCATTTTCAGCAGAGTGCGATTGAAGAGGGCGTTGGGCTCGCTCCAGAACATAGTGGTGCCCATTTCGCCGGTGGGCGGACCGACTTCACCGGGGAATAATTTCTTGTGCTCGAAATTGATGTTGATGGGATTGATGAATTTCTTGCCATTGAAAAAGCCGCCGACGGCGACCTCGACGCCGTTAACTCGGCGCTGGAGCTGGAAGATCTTGATTTCCTCGGAAAAAGCCCTTTTATACGCCTCGAGCATGCCGATAACGTCTTCACCGTTTTCTTCTTCGCCGACGAAGAGGCGGCGTTTGACGTTTTGGGCCTCGCCGCTGGGCTTGATGACGTAGCGGTCGGGATTTTTTTTCACGAACTCGATGGCGGGATCGAAGGAGTCGAAGTCCTGATAGGGGATGATGGTGACGCCGGCCTTCTTGAGTTCTTCCTGGCCGAAAGAGCGATCGTCTTCGAGATTGTCGGTATAGGGAGAGCCGCCGATGACGGGCTTGCCGGCGGCGCGGAGAGCCTGGGCTTTGGCGCCCTGGCCGAGGGTGTCGTCGAAGACGACGATGTCGGCCCACTTGCAGTCTTTGTCGTAGTCGCTGGATTTGGGGACAAAGCCGTCGGCGATGTCGCGTTCCTTTTCGTTTTCGACGTAATAGCGGACTTCGTGGCCTTCCTTGACCACCTGCCAGGCGATGTCGCCAATCAAGCTGGAGAGAGAGACGAAGAGAAATTTCTTTTTGTCCATGACTGAGGCCGCGTCCCTCCTGGGATCAGCGGGTTGTTCTCATTGTAGTTATGGTTTGGAAAGATGGGTATTACAAAACGTTGAAAAGTAAGAGCGGCCCGCATCGGAAGGCGGGGCCAGCAAAAGAAAGAAAATACGCCCGCCGCGCAGAACCATCCGGGGCGCAAACAACGCGCCTCGGAAGGCGGCGGCAACAAAGGCAAGCGGGGCCACTTAAAGGTGGCCGCTACGGGGGCAACACGGGCCCCGACCGGGTGGAGGCCGCTACGGAGAGATTTGGATAACCGCGGAAGCCGGTGGGCGCATCACAGAGGCAGAAACTGGTGTACTGGTCCGAAGGGCTAAGTTCGGGCGTTGCCTGTCCTTTCGTTCAGGCTATACTAGGTGGGTCCGAGCCGCCGGCGAGGGTAGCAGCGACGCATCAGGGAGCCGGGGCGCGGAGCCAGAATGCCAAATGTGAGGTGAGGATTGCGGCCATTACCGCTTCTTCTCATGAGTGCGCTTGTGCTGGTGTCCGCCAGCCAAAGCGATGCCCAACTTTTGCACAAAAAGAAACCGACCAATAAGTCGACGGATTCGACGAATACGGCGGAACCGGACAAACAGCTCTACGACAAGGCCATCAACGACATCAAGCACGGGCGCCACGAGGTGGGCCGTTTGGGCTTGCAGACGCTGATCAACACCTACCCGGACAGCGAGTACCTGGCGAAGGCCAAGCTGGCGATTGCGGATTCCTATTTCAAGGAAGGCGGGACCGCAAACACCACGCAGGCGGTGGCGGGCTATAAGGACTTCATCGTGTTCTTCCCTTTCCTGCCCGAAGCGGCTTACGCGCAGATGCAGGTGGCGATGGCCAATTACAATGAAATGCCCAAGGCCGATCGCGACAACACCCACACAAAGATGGCCGAGGAAGAGTTCCAAACGTTCATTCAGAAGTACCCTAAAGACCCACTGGAGCCACAAGCGGAGCAGCGGCTGCGCGAAGTGCAGGAGATACTGGCGGAAAGCCAATTCCGCATCGCCTACTATTACTACGTAAAGGGCGACCGGCGGGCAGCGGCGGGGCGGCTGGCTCCACTTGTGAATCGCTACCCGTTGTACAGCAAGTCGGACCAGGCGCTGTGGATGCTGGGCGATGTATTTGAAAAGAGCGAGCGGAAAGACATCGCGGGCGGCTACTACTCTCTGCTGGTAAAAAACTATCCCCTCTCCCAGAAGGCTCCGCTGGCAAAAGACAAACTGAAGTCGTTCGGCGTGCCGATTCCCCAGCCGGATCCGAAGGCGGTGGCCTGGATGACGGCGGAGCAGAACACGCCGAGGCCGAAGGAAACACCGATTCATCGGGCGAAAGACGTCCTGCACAGTTCGCCGGACGTGCATAGCGCCGCGTTTCACGGAACGCCGCAGATGGAGCCGGAAACGGACAATGGCGGGACAGACACTCTGAGCGGGGGCGGCCGTACGTCGCTGGTTTCTTCAGGCGGCGGAGGGGCTTCCTCCGGTGCATCGGGTTCGTCTGGTTCTTCCAGTTCGCCGGCCGTTATTGAGACGGTGAAGCCTGGCGATCCGGCGCCGGAAAAGCCCGCAGGCACGGAAGATACGACCTCGGGAACTGGCGATAGTACAAGCGGGACCGCCACGACGAACGCGGACGGAACGGCGGCGAGCGCGACGGATGCGGCGGCGACTTCGACAAATAGCGATGCAGCCAAGCCGGACGCGGCGCCAGCGGATAGCGCGTCTGCGGATGCATCGAAAACGGGCACAACGCCGACCGACGCAAACAGCAACCAGAAGGAATCGAGCAGCAAGAAAAAGGGATTGAAGAAGCTGATTCCCTGGTAGGGCGTGCCTGGATGGCGGAAGTTGAGCAATCGGTTTGAGAAGGCGGCGTTTCAGAGGCGAACGATAAGAAGGAAGGCGGCGTAAAGCCGCCCCTACACTAAGCGCGGCCACCTGAAGGTGTCCGCTACAGGGCATTTGGACTTGCCCGTTAGGACAGGTTGTTCCTTTAGCACAGAGCGTAGCCGCTTCCGACACACTCGCGTTTCTCCTGATTGACGGCTTCGCCGCTCGGTGCTCCAATACATTTTGTATCACTGTCTCCCAGTAGAAGTGGATGTCTGGAGGACTTGCAGTGGCTAAGATTCTGGTTGCGGACGACAACAGCAACATTCAAAAGATGGTCGGTCTGGCCCTGAAGGATCAGGGCATCGACGTCGTTGCTGTGGGCAACGGTGAAGCCGCGGTCCGGAAGATCTCCGATATTAAACCTGACCTGGTTTTGGCGGACGTGTTCATGCCCGTGCGGAACGGGTATGAGGTTTGCAAGTACGTGAAGGAAGATCGGGCCCTTGCTCATATTCCTGTGATCCTGCTGGTGGGTGCTTTCGATCCCCTGGATGAGCAAGAAGCGCAGCGAGTGGGCGCGGACGGAGTATTGAAGAAGCCGTTTGTACCGCCCGATCCGCTGATTTCGATGGTGAAGTCCGCTTTGGCGCGGGCAGGTGTTCCACTGGGGAACGAACCGGTTGCGGAAAAAGCGCCGGTGGCTGCGGCGCGCGTCGCAAAAGAAGCTCCGATTCCAGTGGCGGCAGCCAAAGTGGCCGCGGTTACAGAACTGCCCGAAATTGAAATGGAACCAGTCACCGGAACGTATTCGACACCGGGACCCGCTTCCGTAAAATTTGCGGCGGAGAACCAGCCGCTGGCGTTTGGGAGCCTGCTGGAGACGCCGGAAGCGGAAGAGGACGTCACCTTCACAGCCAAGCCGAGCGAAGCATTGGAAGCGGCAAGACATTGGGGCACACGAAGCGAATCGGATGAAGTGGAAGAAGAGGAAGATGAGGAAGGTTCGGCGCGCGGAGGCTGGCGGCCGGACGGGCTGGACGAAGCGGTGGAAGAGAATGCCGCGCCCTCAAAGAATGGAACGGCAAAGGATTGGCGGGAAGAAGCGTTTCACGGTAGCTCCCCCGCAAATGGCACCTCGAGTCACAAGTGGTCGCCTGTAGGAGCCGCTCCTGTAGAAGAACTGGCGGAAGCGCCGCGAATGGGAGCTTCGACGCTGGAGAATAAGCCGGTTGGATCCCCTGCCCCGTTTGCGGGCGATGCGTGGGCGGCTGCGCTGGCGACGACCGTGCAAGAAAAGATTGCGACCACGACGGAAGAGCCGGTGGTTGCTCCGACTTTGATGAACGCAAGCCCAGCGGTTGTGCAGCCCGCGCCTCAAAGTGTGGAGGCTGCCGGACCGGCGAACTGGGCGAGCGTGACGGATACTCCCTGGGAACTGGAAGCGAAGAAAGCGTCGCTGCTTGCGGCGACCTGGGACACTCCGGCTCCTTCGATGCCGCCGAGCGTTACGGAAGCGGAGCAGTTCCTGAAGGATGAGCCGGTGGTGACGCCGGAGCCCGTGATCGAGGGCGTGAGCGAGTTTGTGGAGCAGACTTCGTTCCACGGGGCTTCGGAATTCAGCGGGGAGCAGCCGGCCGAGGCGGTCGAGGCCCACGTTGAACCCGCACTAGAAAGCCTTGAGACAAAGGGTGCGGCTCCGTCGTACGAACTGCCCGCGTTGGATTTCTCGACGCAGGAGACGGAAACCACCACTGAATCGGCATACGCGGCGAGCACTCCAGAGGAATTGAATGCGACGCAGGAAGTGCCGGCGTATCAGGAACCGGATTATGTTTCGCACGCGGAGCCGCCTGCGGTGGAAGAACCGGCTCATGTTACGCAAACAGTGGAAGACGTGATCCGCGAAGGAGAGCCGACAGCGGCGCCAGTGGCAGCGGCGGTTCATCAGCCGGATATGGACGCGCTGGTGGCGCGGGTGGTGGCGAAGATGAATCCGGACGTGCTGCAGCGGGTTACGCAGGAGATATTGAAGCCGGTGATTGAGGCGCTGATTAAGGACGAACTGGCGTCGAAGAGATAAGTTTGAATTGAAGAGTTTTTTCGGAGAAGGCCACCTTTTGGGTGGCCTTTTTTTGTTTTTGGGATGGCGGATCTGATGATCGCGCATGATTTGGAAAAAGGCGCCCGCCTCGGAAGGCGGCCGCCACAACGGCTGGGCCACCTGAAGGTGTCCGCTACGGTTGAATTGACGGGGGTTGCGGGGTGACCTTATATTCAAGGATTACCTTGTGAGGATTTGTGCGCGCCTTGTGGTGGTGCGCGGGATTTGCATTTTACAGCAGCGAAGAAGGCGGCCTAAAGCCGCCCCTACGAAGACGGAATTTGCGGACTTAAGAGAGGAAGCAGGAATGCCGCGGGAAATCGCCAAAGCTTACGAACCGAAACAGATTGAGCCGCGCTGGGCGGAATACTGGGTGAAGGAAGAGTTGTTTAAGGCCGACCCATCGAAGCCCGGGCCGGTGTTTTCGATCGTGATTCCGCCGCCGAATGTGACCGGGTCGCTGCACATCGGGCACATGCTGGACCACACGGAGATCGATATTTTAACTCGGTGGCACCGGATGCGCGGGTTTAACACTTTGTATTTGCCGGGGACGGATCACGCGGGAATTTCGACGCAGCGGGTGGTGGTGCGGCAGTTGGCTGAGAAGAAAATCAATTACCGGGATTTGGGACGCGAGGAGTTCATCAAGCGCGTGTGGCAGTGGAAGGAAGAGAGCGGCGGAACGATTCAGCGGCAGATGAAGCAGATCGGGGAGTCGTGCGACTGGTCGAGGGAGAAGTTTACGCTTTCGCCGGAGCTTTCGCGCGTGGTGATCGAAGTGTTTGTGCGGTTGTATGAAGAGGGATTGATTTACCGGGATAACCGGCTGCTGAACTGGTGTCCGGTGTGTTTGACGGTGTTGAGCGATTTGGAAGTGATCCACGAGGAGCGGCCCGGGCATCTTTGGCACATCAAGTATCCGGTGGTGGGCAGCGGAGAGTTTCTGACGGTGGCGACGACGCGGCCGGAGACGATGCTGGGCGATACGGCGGTGGCGGTGCATCCGGAGGATGAGCGGTACAAGCATCTGATCGGGCGGAAGGTGATGCTGCCGCTGATGAATCGGGAGATTCCGATTATCGGCGACGAGATGGTGGAGCGCGAATTTGGCACGGGTGCGGTGAAGATTACGCCGGCGCACGACCCGAACGATTTTGAGGCGGGCAAGCGGCACGGGTTGCCGGAGATTGACGTGATGACCGACGACGGGCACATGAACTCGCATGCGGGGGCATATGCGGGGCTGGACCGTTTTGTGGCGCGAAAAAAGATTGTGGAGGATTTGAAAGAGCAGGGGCTGCTGGAAAAGATTACGGACCACGTGAGCGCGATCGGGATTTGCGAACGGAGCAAGACGATTGTGGAACCGCGGGCTTCGACGCAGTGGTTTTGCCGGATGAAGCCACTGGCGGAGCCGGCGATTGAAGCGGTGGAGCGTGGCGACATCCTGATCGTGCCGGAGAACCGGCGGCAGGAATATTTTAATTGGATGAGGAATATCCGCGACTGGACGCTTTCGCGGCAGCTTTGGTGGGGACACCGGATTCCGGCGTGGCATTGCGGGAAGTGCAAAGAGGTGATTGTTGCGCGCACGGAGCCGGCGAAGTGTGGGAAGTGCGGCGGCGAATTGAAGCAGGACCCGGATGTGCTGGATACGTGGTTCAGCTCGGGATTGTGGCCGTTTTCAACGCTGGGGTGGCCGGAGAAGACCGCGGATTTTCAGAAATATTATCCGACGAGTTTGCTGATTACCGGGTATGACATTTTGTTTTTCTGGGTGGCGCGGATGGCCATGCTTGGGATTCATTTTACGGGGCAAGTTCCTTTTCGGGCGGTGTATCTGCACTCGCTGGTGCGGACGGCTAGCGGGGAGAAGATGTCGAAGTCGAAGGGGACCGGCCTCGATCCCGTGGCGCTGAACGAGCAGTACGGGACGGATGCGATGCGGTTTTGCCTGGCGTCGATGGCGGCGCCGGGGACGGACATTGTGCTGTCGGACGACCGGCTGCTGGGGGCGCGCTCGTTTGCGAACAAGATTTGGAACGCGGCGCGGTTTTTGTTTGTGAATCTGGACAAGTACGAGGAGGGCGGAGCGTCGATGGAGGCGCTAGCGGGGCCGGAGGTGAGGGCGAAGGCGCCGTATGGATTTGCGGGAAATGTGCCGCTGGCAGACCGGTGGTTGTTTGCTCGGATTGCAGTGACGGTGGAGACGGTGAACGATGCGCTGGCGAATTACCGGTTTCATGAAGCGGCGCAGGCGGTTTATCAATTTTTCTGGGGCGATTTTTGCGACTGGTACATCGAGTGGGTGAAGCCGGATTTGCAGAACGCGGATCGCTCGCGGGCTGATGTGGCGTGGAAGAACTTATTCGCGGGATTTGATGCGGCGCTGCGGTTGCTCCACCCGTTTATGCCGTTTTTGACGGAGGAGCTTTGGCACCAGTTGCCGCAGAAGGCGGGGGCGAAGTCGATCGCGCTGGATGTGTTTCCAGAGGCGCGGGCGGCGTGGAAGGATGCGGCGGCTCTGGCGGAGTTTGGGTTGATTCAGGAAGTGATCCAAGGATTGCGGACGGTGCGATCGGAGATGAAGCTGGATCCGAAGAAGAAGGTGGCGGCGGAGTTTGCGAGCGCGGATGGGAAGACGCGAGGCGTGATTGAGGCAAACCGAGAGGCGATTCAAAGGCTGGGATCGTTGACGGAATTGCGCGTGCAGGCCGGGAAGCTTGCGGATGGCGGCGGGGGGATGAGGTCGACGGCGGAATTCGATTTGCGGATCGCCTATACGGAAGAGACCGTGGATGCGGCGGCGGAGCTGGGGCGGTTGAAGAAAGAGATTGAAGGGTTGCAGAAGGCGATTGCTTCGAAGGAGAAGCAATTGGGGAATGAGACGTTCCGCAGCCGGGCGCCGGAGAAGGTGGTGCGGGAGATGGAAGAGGTACTGGCGGGGCAGAGAGTGGAGTTGGGAAAGATGGTGGAGAGGAAGGCGCAGTTGGAGGGGTGAGGGGAAGAAAGAAGTTCAGCAGTTCAAGAGTTTAGGAGTTCAGAGTCAAAAGTTGAAAGTTAGAAGTCGAAGAGAAAGAGTTTTAACACAGAGAGCACAGAGGGATGGACGGAGAGGGCACGGAGAAAACCCGCACACTGAAAACCGCAGGGTGCGGCACCCAGTTTTCGAGAAATGAAGATATGCGGGGACGCGAGGACAAGATTGTGGTGGGGCGGAAAGAGATTGCGCGGGCTGGGGGGATTACGGCGGCGCTGGGTGAGGCGTTGAGTTTGGCGGCATTGCGAATGACGCCGCGGGCGATTACGGCTTATGAGGCAGTGGGAAGTGCGCCTGCGGAAGAGGATGGCTGCGCGATGGTGGTACAGATTGTGGTGCGCGACGAAGAGGAGTTGCGGGAGGCGATGGGGGCGGGGGCAGAGGCGGTGTTGTTGGAGGGAGTGAGTGTGGAGGAGGCGCGGAGGTTGGGGGAGATTGCCCGGGAGTTGCGGGGGGATTGTTTGGTGGAGGAAGAAAAGATTTAACACCCCGACCGGGTCGGGGCAGGCGCCGGGCACCGAAGAAGAGAGCACAGCCAGGAATGGCTGTGCCACAAAGAAGGCGGCGTAAAGCCGCCCCTACACGGAGACGAACACGGAGCGCACAGGCAGGAGTGCCTGTGCCACATGGGCTTGTGGAGCGGGGGATGGACAAGTAAGCTAGGGCGCGTGATGCACAGGACTGTGGCCTGATGCGACAAGCTGATTCCCTTCCCGGGACAACCGACCGGCGACTGGCGGCGTTGCTGACGCTGCTTTCAGAGAACGCTACGATTGTGATTAGCGGCGCGCGGATTGCGCGGGAGATTGGGGTGTCGCGCTCGACGGTGTGGCGCTGGGTGGAACGTTTGCGCGAGCTTGGCGTGCGGGTGAAGGGGCAGCCTCGGACTGGATATTTTCTGGAAAAAGTTCCTGATATTTTGACACCGGACATGGTGCGGAAACGCTTGAAGGGGAGCATGTTCGGGAAGCGCGTCTATCATTTTTTCAAGACGGATTCGACGAATCGCGTGGCGATGGAGTTGGGGTACGCGGGCGAGCCGGAAGGCGCGGTGGTACTGGCGGAGGAGCAAACGGCGGGGCGGGGGCGCGCGGGGCGGAGTTGGCATTCGGAGCGTGGCGCGGGGCTTTATGTAACGCTGCTGCTACGGCCGAAACTTTCTCCGGTGCAGGCGCCGCTGCTGACGATGCTGGCGGGACTATCGGCGCACACGGCGGTGCTGGCGCAGACGGGGCTTGCGGCGGAGTTGAAATGGCCGAACGATTTGCTGTTGAACGGGAAAAAGCTGGGCGGGATTCTGACGGAGATGCACGCGGAGCCGAACGCGGTGCGGTTTGTGATTGTGGGAATCGGGATCAATGTCAGCCAGGAGAAATTTCCCGGCGAGCTGGCGGGGACGGCCACTTCACTGCGGAAGGAGACGGGGCGGCTGCATTCGCGGCTGGAAGTTCTGGTGAAGTTGCTGAGCCAATTCGAGACCGACTACAATCGGTTCCTCGTGGAAGGGGCGCCGTACGTGGTGCAGCGGTTTCAATTGATTTCGAGTTTTGCGAATGGGAGACGCGTGCGGGTGGATACGGGCGCTGAATCGTATGTGGGAACGACGGCGGGGTTGAGTGCGGAGGGGTTGTTGGTGGTGAGGAAAGAAGACGGGGGGGCCGTAACGGTGATTGCGGGCGACGTGAGCGAGGCCAAGTAAAGTTGGAGTTTTACAATTGTGTCGCCCCTCCGGGGCTTGCAGTTTGAGCTAGGTCTTCCCAGCGCTTACGCGCTGGGCAAACTTCTTTCGCGCCTCCGGCACTGGGGCGTAGTTTAGCGGGATTTCGGAGTTGGAATGCTGGGCCCCGACCGTCGGGGCCGCTACGGGGACTCGGATGCTGCTGACGATTGATGTGGGGAATACGAATACGGTGCTGGGGGTGTTTCGCGGGGAGGAGTTGATCGCGAACTGGCGATTAACTACGGCGCGGGCGCAGACGGTGGATGAGTACGGCGTGTTGACGCGGAATCTGTTTTCTTATGCGGGATTGAACCAGGAAGACATTACCGGGGTGATGATCAGTTCGGTGGTGCCGCCTGTGAATTGGACGTTGGCGGAGATGTCGCGGATTTACTTGGCGAAGAAGGCGCTGTTTGTGGAGCCGGGAGTGAAGACCGGGATGGCGGTTCTGGTGGACAATCCGATGGAGGTGGGAGCGGACCGGATTGTGAATGGAGTGGCGGCGTTTCACCAGTATGGCGGGCCGTGCATTGTGATTGATTTTGGGACGGCGATTACGTTTGACGTGATTTCGGCGAAGTGCGAGTACCTGGGCGGGGTGATTGCGCCGGGGATTGGGATTGCATCGGAGGCGCTGTTCAGCAGGGCGGCGCGGCTGCCGCGCGTGGAGATTAAGGATCCGGGAAAAGTGATTGGGACGAATACGGTGACGCACATGCAGGCGGGGCTGTATTACGGCGCGGTGGATATGGTGGATGGGATGTTGACGCGCATCAAGGCGGAGTTGAAGAACGAGGCGACGGTGGTGGCGACGGGCGGGCAGGCGCGGCTGGTGGCGAAGGGGACGAAGCATATTCAGCATGTGGATGAGTTTTTGACGCTCACTGGGTTGCGATTGATTTGGGAGAAGAATCAGGTTGGGGAGCCGGCTGGGGGCGGGAAGAAGCTGCGAGTTGAAAGTTGAAGGAAGAGGAAAAGAGAGCTTAACGCAGAGGCGCTGAGAGCGCAGAGGGAAGATCAGGAAGGGCGTTTGGGATTGGGAAGATAGGATTGATTGGGTAGTTTTTGTTACACCGTAAAAGCGAGAGCTTCGCTTTCGCACTCAAAAATGGAAAATTGGAACTACTTTAATTATTTTACGGAAATTGAGGAGCATTTCTGGAAGAAGCGCGGGGCGCACCTGCTGGTTTCGCCGCTGGACTGGGCGATTATGGAGACCTGGCAGAAGGCCGGGGTGCCGCTCGAAGCGGCGTTGAAGGGGATCGACCGGGCGTTTGAGAGTTATCAACGGTCGCGGCGCGGCGCGGGAAAGCCGCTGAAGAGTTTGGCGTATTGCACGGATGCGGTGCTGGAAGCGGCGGAGGAGAGTCAGGAAGCGGCTGCGGGGGCGCAGCCATCGAATGGCAGCGCGGCGGCGAAAGAGGTGTTTTCGAGGGAAGATGTGCGGGTTTATCTGGAAAGGAATATTGAGTTGTTGAGGAAAGCGGCGGAGCGGGTGGCTGCTTCGCAGGCGGCGGTGGCGGAACTGCTTGGGAATGTGGCCAATTCCCTTTCCGGAGCGATGACGCTGTTGGAGTCGCCGGGGCCGGTGGACCTGGAAGATCTGGAGCGGCGGCTGACGATTCTGGATGAGAAGCTGCACGCTTCCCTGCTGAGCCATGCGAGCGAAGAGTTGATGCTGAAGATCCGTCGCGAGGTGGATTCGCAATTGGCGGCGTATCGGCGCAAAATGAAAGCAGCGCAATTGGCGGTGGTGGAAAAACAATATCTCCAGAAACGGTTGTTGGATGAGTACCGGTTGCCGCGGTTGAGTTTGTTTTATTTCGCCTAATACAGAAGGCGCCCGCCCCGCAAAACCATCCGGGGCACGAACAACGCGCCTCAGAAGGCGGCCGCTACAAAGGCAAGAAAAAGAAAGAAGGCGGCGTAAAGCCGCCCCTACATGGATTGCGGGGCCCCGACCAGGGTCGGGGTTGCTACGAAGAGTTCCAGAAAAAAGGATGAGAGTGGACATTTATGGCTGATGAGTTACTATTATCAATTGAGAAGCTGATTTATGGCGGAGCGGGATTGGCGCATACCGACGGGAATACTGTGTTTGTGCCGTACGTGCTTCCTGGGGAGCAGGTGCGGGCGGCGGTACGGACGCGGAAGAAGAAGTTGATTCATACGAGTTTGGTGAAGGTGGAGCAGACGGCGGCGGCGCGGATTGCGGCGACTTGCCCGCACTTTCAGGTTTGCGGGGGATGCGATTACCAGCACATTGAGATTTCGGAGCAGGTACGGCTGAAGAAAGAGATTCTGAAAGAGACGCTTTCGCGGCTGGGTGGGATTACGTGGGACGGCGCGATTGCGGACCATACGGCGCAGCCTTACGGGTACAGAAACCGGGCGCAGTGGGCCTACCGGGAGGCGCTGCCGCGAGCACTGGGATATTTTCAGACCGAGAGCGCTCACATCGTGCCGGTGGATCAGTGTCCGGTGCTTTCGCCGGCGCTGCACAAGACGTTTTTGAAATTGCAGGAGATGGCGCGGGCCAATACTTTGCCCACGGGATTGCTGGAGATCGAGGCGTTTGCAGATTCGACCGATACGAAGATTGCCTTGAACGCAGCGTTTGAACGATTCGTGAAGCCGGCGAAGGGATTGATCGCGGATTTCCGGGCGGCGCTACCGAATCTGGAAAGTTTGTTGCTGCTGGATCAGAGCAAGAACCGGTTTGAGTTGTTCGGGCCGGGTTATCTGGAGCAGCAGGCGGGAGGATTTACGTTTCGCGTGAATCACCTGTCGTTTTATCAGGTGAACCGGTTTCTGATCGAGGAATTGCTGAAGGCGGTGGTGGGCGGAAAGAAGGGCGGGTTTGCGCTGGACCTTTACGCGGGCGTGGGATTTTTCACGCTGCCGCTGGCGAAGGCGTTTTCGCGGGTGGTGAGCGTGGACGCGAACCTGGCGGCGACGCAGGATTTGCGGGAGAACGTAAAGGCGGCCGGCGTGGAAGTGGTGTCCGAGAACGAGCACACGGAAGAGTTTTTGAAGAAATTCACGGAGCAGCCGGATTTTGTGGTGCTCGATCCGCCGCGGGCGGGATTGGGAGCGGAGACGGCGGCACGGCTGGCGAATCTGGGAGCGCCGGAGATAGTTTATCTTTCGTGCGATCCGTCCACGCTGGCAAGGGATTTGGCGGTATTGACGGGTTCGGAGCGAAAGCAACAGACGGAGACCGCGCCGGTGCATCGCTACGAGCTTACGGAAGTGCAGCTGTTTGACCTGTTTCCGCAGACGTATCACATCGAAACACTGGTGAGGTTGCGAAGAGTGACATGAGGATTCCGGCCGTAGCAATTGCCGCTGCGTTTTCGGGCGGCATTTTGCTTGGCCGGGAGTTGCATCCCGCGCGTGGTGTTTTAGGTTTTTCTTTCCTTCTCATTTTTTCCCTGCTGATAGCCGCGTTGTTGTTTGCGCGGCGCAATAGGATTTTCGCAGCGGCGATATTTTCGCTGGCGGGATGGGTGTGCCTGGGGGCGGCAGCGATGGTGGTGGCTTCGCGGCCGTTGCCGCCGGAGCACGTTTTGAGCCGGGTTGCGGCGGGGCAGATCGAGTTGAAGACGCCGCTGCGGTGGTATGGGCGTTTGCGGAGCGAGCCTGCGCGGCTACCGTGGGGCGTGGGGCTGGAGATGGAACTTTCTGGCGTAGAAACCGCGGCGGGGATGATTCCGGCTACGGGCGGAATGCGCGTTGGATTTACGCCAAAAGAAGGCGAGGCGCTGCCGGAGGTGCACGGGGGCGATGAAGTTTCGGTGATGGCGCAGGGGCGGCTGCCGCTGGTTTTCCGGGATGCTGGGGCGTTTGACCGGCGGGAATATCTGGCGCGGCAGAATATTCATTTGCTGGCGACGTTGCGGGCGAGCTCCCTGCTGGAGCGAATTTCGACGCCGCCAGCCACGATGGCGACGCGGTTGGCGAGGTTGAGGGGTTTGCTGCGCGAGCGGCTGGATGGACTTTATCCCGATGCGCCGCAGACGGCCGGGATTTTGCGCGCGACGCTGCTGGGCGACCGGAGCTTTGTGGATCAGGAGGAATCGGTAGATTTTCAGAAGACGGGCGTGTTTCACGTTTTGGTAGTAGCGGGATTGCATGTGGGGGCGCTGGCGTTTTTTTTGTACTGGCTGGGGAACAAGTTGCGATTGCCGCGGACGCTGGCGACGGTGCTGCTGCTAGCGGCGTTGTTTGCCTATATCGCGGTGGTGGAGCAGCGTGCGCCGGTTTTGCGTGCGGGATTGATGACGGGGATTGTGGTGTTGGCCGGATTTCTTTACCGGCGGCTGGAGATTTTGAATTCGGCGGCCGTGGCGGCGCTAGCGCTGCTGGTGGCGAAGCCGGCGGAGCTTTTTGATACGAGCTTTCAGCTTTCGTTTTTGGCGATCGGGTGCATTGCTGGGGTTGCGGTGCCGTGGATGGAGCGGCATGTGCAGCCGTATGTTGGCGCGTTGCGCGGATGGCGCGACGTGACGCGGGACGGGGCGTTTTCGGCAAGGCAGGTGCAATTCCGGCTGGACTTGCGCGCGGCTGCGGCGGCCGCGACTTCGAGATTATCCGCGCGGAATGCAAAGTGGGCGCAGGACTTTGGGGTCGCGGGGCTTGGATTGAGTTTACGCGGCGGGGAGATGATCGCGCTTTCGGTGGTGCTGCAGTTTGGGATGCTGCCGCTGATGGCGCGAGATTTTCACCGGGTGACGGTGATGGGGCCGGCGGCGAATCTGTTCGCGGTGCCGCTGACGGGCGTGATTGTGCCGCTGGGATTTTTTACGTTGGGGAGCGCGGTGATTGTGCCGCCGATGGCGCGGGTGCTGGCCTGGCCGCTTGGGTGGCTGGTTGCGCTGCAGGGGCATTTGGTGGGCTGGTTCGCGGGTTTCGCGCATGGGAGCTATCGGCTTCCAGGGCCGCCGGTGTGGGTGACGATTTTATTTTTTGCGTGCGGGCTTGGGCTGGCAGCGGCCTTGCGCGGTGACGGAATTTTACGGGCACAAGTGAAGTGGATTGCGGGGGCGGGATTGGCGCTGACTTCGCTTGTGATAGCGACGCATCCCTTCCCTGCCGCAGTGGAGCGCGGGGCGCTGGAAGTGGATGTACTGGACGTGGCGCAGGGAGATTCGATACTGGTGATTTCGCCGAAGGGGAGCACGCTGCTGATTGATGGCGGGGGAAGGTTCGCGGGATTTCGCGGGCGCGAGGAAATGCCGGGGCCGGACCCGGGAGAAGAGGCGGTGTCGGCGTATTTGTGGTCGCGGGGAATTCAGCGGCTGGATGCGGTGGCCCTGACGCACGCGCACCAGGATCACATCGGCGGGTTGAAGGCGGTGCTGGAGAATTTTCAGGTAGGACGGTTGTGGCTGGGGCGGGAGACGGAGACTCCGGCGCTGGGGCAACTGAAGAAAATTGCGGAAGTGCGGCATATTCCGATCGAGTACGAATTGCGCGGACAGAGTTTTTTATGGGATGGCGTGCAGGTGGATTTCTTGTGGCCGCAGATTCCGCCGGAGGAGATTGGGCGCAGCGCGCAGAATAACGATTCGCTGGTGGTGCGGTTGCAATACAAGGAGCGGAGCGTCCTGTTGCCGGGGGATGCAGAGAAGCAGGCGGAGTACGCGATGCTTTCGGAGACGGAGGCGGGGAAACTGCACGCGGATGTATTGAAGGTGGGGCACCACGGGAGCAAGAATTCGACGATGCCGGAATTTTTGGAGAGTGTGGGGCCGCGGATCGCGATTATTTCGGCGGGGGAGCAGAATCCCTATGGGCATCCGAGTCCGGAGCTGCTGGAGAGATTGAGGGGGAGCGGGACGCGGATCTTGCGGACGGATGAGGAGGGGGCGGTGCGGGTGGTGACGGATGGGCATGGGATTCGGGTGAGTTGTTTTGTGGGATGTGGAGGAGAGAGATAGTTGGAAAATAGAAATTGGAAAATCGAAAATAGTGAGGATTGGGAATTGAGGATTCGCTTTGGATTGAGTGGCACCGAGTGGAAAGCGGGAAGAAAGAATTAACGCTGAGTTCGCAGAGAGCGCAGAGGACGCTGAGAAGAGAAAAGCACACAGCCCCTTCGGCTTCGCTCAGGGCAGGCAGGAATGGCTGTGCTACCTGCTGCTAGGCTGTGTGGAGGCGCCAGATTACTACCAGGGCGACGAGCAGGAGCAGGAAGCCCAGGGTGGCTTGGTATTCGTGATTTTTGCGGTATTGGGACCAGGAGAATGCGGCGGCGTTCGCGGCTGGTTGATTTGGCGCGGTGAACCTGGGGAAAAAGAGGGGGACGGATTGGGCGTAGGCGTCGAAGGCGGCGCCGTGATGGCCGCGGAGTTCGATTTCTTCGCGGCGCATGACCAGGGTGTAGACGAGGGCGAAATAAAAAAGGAGCAGTGCGGCGGAGAGCCAGGAGTTCATGGCGGTGGCGGCGCCGAGGGCAAGGATGCTGCTGCCGAAGTAGAGAGGATTGCGGGTGCGGGCGTAGGGGCCGGTGGTGGTGAGGACGGCTTGCTTGTGGAGATAGCCGGCGGCGTAGGCGCGAATGGCGAGGCCGAGGAGGCCGACGCATCCGCCGATAAGAATGGAGCGGGGCGCGGGGCGCGAAAGAAAAAGGACCACGACGGCGAGAAGGTAGCCGATGCGGACGCGCTGGCGGGCGAAGAAATCGAGCGGGGTCATGCGGAGGCTCCGAGGTGGAGCTTTACGGCGTCGAAGACTTGCGCGACGGAGATTTTGAGGAGAGAGGGATTGGTTTCGGTTTCGCGTTTGTGAGTAGTGGAGGCGGCGGGATCGCGCAAGACGAAGGGTTGCGGCGGATACGGGCCGTTTCGCGCGGGATTGGTGGGGCCAAAAATGGCGACGGCTTTTGTGCCGAGGGCGATCGCGAGATGGAGAGGGCCGGTGTCTCCGCCGACGATGCATTGCGCGCCCTGGAGGAGAGCCATTAGTTGGCCGAGTTCCCCGTCATAGATAATTGGCTCGGCGTTGCCGCTGGCGGATTTTACGGCGGCGGCGAGAGCTTCTTCGCCGGGGCCGTAGTTGATCACGCAGCGGATATTTAGCTCTACGCGAATTTTCTGGCAGAGCTCGCCGAAGAGTTCCGCGGGCCAGCATTTGGAGCGCCAGCCGCCGCCGGGGCTGAGAACGATGTAATCGCTGATGCCAGCGACGGCGAGATCGGAGCAGACCCGCTGGCGGTGGGATTCGTCTACCTGCAATTTTACGAGGCCAACAGGAGCTTGCGCGCCGGCGCGTAGAGACAATTCCCCATTTTGATCGGCGATGTGCGAGGCGCGCGGGTGCACGCGGTCGGTGTAGAGGACAGGCACGCCGAATTCGCGGATGGCTTGAGAGGAGAAACCGATTCGTTTTTGTACGCCGGCTAGAAACGGGAGGAGTGCGGATTTCCAGAGACCCTGGTAGTCGATGGCGGCGTCCCAACGATGGGCGCGGATTTTTGCGATGGTTTGGCGGACGTTGGCTAGTTCGCGGGAATCGACGGGCCAGATTTCGGAGGCGAGGCCGCTGCTGGCGACGAGATTGGTCCAGCGAGGGTGCGTGAGCCAGATAATTTCGGCGCGGGGGAAAGAGTTGCGCAGGCCGGCGACGGCGGGAAAAGTGTGGACGATGTCGCCGAGAGAGCCGAGGCGAACGACGAGGAAGCGCGGCTCAGACATGCGGGGCCTTGCGGATGGCATCGAGAAGCGAGCGAGTGGAATGGTCTTTGGGGTCGCCGACGATGGCTACGCGGATGCCGAGGCGGGCGGCGACGGCGCGTTCGGGGACGGAGTCGGCGGTGTAGTCCGTGCCCTTGGCGTGGACGTCGGGGCGCAATTCTTCGAGCAACTTTTCTACATTGGGCTCGGAGAAAATCACAACGTGGTCCACGGCGCGGAGAGCGGCAACGAGTACGGCGCGGGCTTGTTCGTCGAGGATAGGGCGGCCAGGGCCCTTGAGCGCGCGGACGCTGGAATCGGAATTGACGGCGACGACGAGTAGATCGCCTTCGGCTTTGGCGGCGGCGAGATAGCGGGCGTGGCCGACGTGGAGCGTGTCGAAGACGCCGTTGGCGAGCACGACGCGCTGGCCGCGCTGCTTTGCGGAGGCGAGCACGGAGAATAACTTTTCGCGAGAAACGATTTTTTCGTGGGCTTTGCGCATGGGTCAGGAATTTTTTCCGGAGGCGGAAGAGCCGATGGCATCGAGGAGCTCGGCTCGGGAGACGGTGGCGGTGCCGCGCTTCATGACGACGAGGCCGCCGGCGATGTTGGCGAGATGCGCGGCTTCGAGGGGAGAGGCGCCGCTGGCGAGCGCGAGGGTGTAGGCGGCGAGAACGGTGTCGCCGGCGCCGGTGACGTCGACGGCCTGATCGCTGCCGTGGATAGGAATGTGGACGGTCTCCATGCCGGGCTGGAAGAGGGCGATGCCGTCACGTCCGCGGGTGATGAGAAGAGATTGGAGCTTCATATCGGCGAGCGTTGCGCGGCCACAGCGTTCGAGTTCGGCAAGATTTTTTCCGATGGAAGTGTGGCGGAGAGCTTCGATTTCGCTTTCGTTGGGAGTGGCGGAGTGCAGGCCTGAGCGGTTGTAATCGGTGAGGCGATAGCGCGAATCGAGGGTAGCGAAGACCGGACGTTTGTTGGCGGAAAGAATTTTTCCGAGTTCACGGGGAGAGGCGACGCCGAAGCCGTAGTCGGAGACGGCGAGGGCGTCGGCTTTTTTCAGAGATTTCGCGAGTGCGGAATGAATCTTGTGGTGAATTTCGGGAGGGAGCGGCTGGCCGGGTTCGTAATCCACGCGAAGAACTTGCTGGCCGACTTTGTGGGCCCAGCCGGCGAGGAAGCGGGTTTTGGTGGGAGTGGTCCAGCCTTTGACGCGAACGATGCCGGAGAGGTCAACATTTTTCTCGCGAAAGAATTCGAGCAGGCGGTCGCCGGGTTCGTCTTCGCCGACGGCGGCGATGGGGACGACTTTGGCACCGAGGGCGGCGAAATTGTTGGCGGCGTTGGCGCCGCCGCCGGGAACGATCTGGGTTTCGCGATGCTTGAGGATGAGGACGGGGGCTTCGCGGGAGACGCGGGTGATGTCGCCGAACTGGAAGGCGTCGGCGACGAAATCGCCGAGAACGACAACGGTTTTCGCGGAGAAGCGCTCGACGACTTCGGCGAGAGAGAAGAGGTCCACGGAGGGTGCGGGCGCGAGCTGTTTTTTGGAGCGCTTGGTCATTTGTCCCTCAGAATCCAGTCGACCGCAGTTGCGAGATTATCGGTGATTAAGTTGGGCTGCCTGGGCCAGGATTGCGCATGCCAGGTGAAATCACCGAGACCGTAACCCGTTTTCACGAAAATCGCCTTTGCGCCTGCGTTGAAGGCGAGTTCCATGTCGCCGTAGCGATCGCCGACCACGAAAGAACGCTGCAAGTCGATGCCAAGTTCCCGCGCGGCGCGATGCAGCATGCCGGGGCTCGGCTTGCGGCAATCGCAGGCGCGCGATTTATCGTGCGGACAATAATAAACCGCATCGAGGTGCGCGCCGGCCTGGGCCAGTTCCCTTTTCATCCGCTCGTGGACATCGTGCAGCAGCGACTCCGGAAAATAGCCGCGGGCCACGCCGGATTGATTGGTGACCACGACCACGGGGACACCCGCCTGATTGAGACGGCGGATGGCCTGGGCCGCAAACGGAAACATACGAAATCGGTCGAGATGATTCAAGTAGCCGACTTCTTCGGCGATTGTGCCGTCGCGATCGAGGAATACGGCGGGCCGGAGGGCGGCGGGGTCAGGCAGAAGGCACCTCCGCGAGCGCTGAGTGCAGCGCGGATTCGACCATCGCGGGCGTGACGGCGGTCATGCAGCGGTGATCGGTGGGGCAGCGGCGGAGGAAGCAGGGGCTGCAGTAGGGTTTTTGCTGAACGATGGTGACGCGCGGGGTGACCGGGGCGGTGCCTTCGGGATCGGTGGGGCCGAAGACGGCGACGACCGGGAGGCCGACGGCGGCAGCGACGTGCATGGCGCCGGAATCGTTTCCGAGGAAGAGATGGCATTGGGAGAGAAGCGCGGGGAGATCGGCGATGGAGGTTTTTCCGGTGAGATTAATGGGAGCGCGCTGCAATTCGGTGGCGATGGCGGCGGAGACGGGGAGTTCGCTGGGCGTGCCGAAGAGGATTACATCGGCGTCGGCGTTGGCGCGAGAGAGCAAGGAGTTTAGGGCTTTGGCGAAGCGATCAGGGGGCCAGCACTTGGCGGAGCCGTAGGAGGCGCCTGCGCCCACGGCGATGCGGAGGGCGTGGGGCCGCGAACCGGCTTCGAGGAGAGTTTGCGCGGCGCGCTGACGGGCGGCATCGGGAATGTGGAGAGTGATGTGTGGCTCGTCGGTCAGCTGATCGACCCAGCCGGCGCGGCGGAGGAGTTCGAGATAGTAAAACTTTTCGTGCGGAGGAATTTCGCCGGGCTTGGGGACGGGGATGGGCTTGGTGAGCAGGAGGCTGCGGGCGTCGCGGGCGTAGCCGATACGCTGGGGAATTTGCGCGCGCCAGGCGAGCCAGGCGGCGTCGAAAGCGTTTTGCAGGAGGAGGGCGACGTCGAATTTGCGGGCGCGGAGACCAGAGATGAGCTTTTCGCGGCCGGTCCAGCCGTGGTGAGCGCCGTTGGGATCGTAGGCGATTAAGTCGTCGCAGATTTGTTGGTCGCGATAAATGTCGGCAACGTAAGGACGGGCGACGATGCTGATTTGCGCGTCGGGATGGCGTTGGCGGACGGCGCGCAAGGCTGGAAGGGCCATGATGGCGTCGCCGACCCAGTTGGTGGCGCGGATCATGAGCTTCATATTAGAAGCCATCCGGCTCTGGTGACACCCTCGCGGGAACGGAGCGAGCAAGCGAAAAGCAGATCCCTCACCCCGCAGAAAGCGCGGGGATTCGGGATGACGTCTGAGTGGAATCGTACTACGTCGGGGCTGAAGGCCCGACCTACCAAAGAATCATGGATTAGATGACTTCTAGTCATACCACGGCGCTCCTGGCGGCCAGGCGCTCGCGGATGAAACCGAAAAAGGCGTCTTGTTGGGGGAGTTCCATTTCGATTACGGCGATGAAGACGGGAAATTCGGCGAAGGAGACGCCTGTGAGATTTTGCGCGTCTTTTTCGGTAGTGATTAAGGCTTTTGCTCCGTGCGTGCGGGCTACCTGTTCGAGTTCGAGGGCGTCGCGCTGGTCATAGCGATGGTGATCGGGAAATTCGCTGGATTGCGAGACAGGGATGTTCCAGTTTTTCAAGTCGTGGAAAAAAGCTTTCGGGTTACCGATGCCGCAGAAGGCGTAAAAAGGGCCGGGGCCGATTTCGTCAAGAGAGCGGAGGGCAATTCCCTGGCCGAGGCAGCGGAAACCGAGGAGTCGAGTGACGGCGGAAAAGACAGGATATTCGCGGAGCTTTTCGATGGTGGCGAGTGTGGAGGGAGAGGCTTCGAGGCGGGTGATGACGAGGAGGTCGGCGCGATCCATGGCGGAGACGGGTTCGCGGAGGCGCCCTGCGGGCAGCATGCTTTCACGGCCGATGGGCTGCGTGGCGTCCATCAGGAGGATGTTGACGTCGCGGAAGAGCGGGAGGTGCTGATAGCCATCGTCGAGCAGAAAAATGTCGACGCCCTTGGCTTCGAGTTGGCGGCCCTGGGCGTAGCGATCGGGGCCGACGCCGAACATGACGCGATCCTGGAGACGCAATTTCATGAGTTCGATTTCATCACTGGTGCCGTCGGCGCCTTTGTAGCCGCGGGTGAGGATGGCGACGCGCTTGCCTTCGTCGAGAAAATGTTCGGCGAGAAAAATCACCATGGGAGTTTTGCCGGTGCCGCCGATGGTGAGATTGCCGACGCTGATGACGGGAGTGTTGAGGCGTTTTGTTTTGAGAGTTCCCTTGGCATAGAGGCGGGCGCGGAGACGCGCGAGGTCGCCATAGAGTACCGACGCGGGCCACAGGACCAGACGTAGCCACGGCGGCAGGTTCATCGCGCGGCACCAACCGAGTGCTGGGCAGGATGATTTGCAAGTTGCTGCGCAATTGCGGCGAGGGCGCGATCGAGCGCTCCGCGGCTGCTTTCCACCAGTTGGCGCGCGGTGCCGCCCATGCGCTGCATCTTTTCGGGGTCCTTGAGGAGATGAATCATTTCGACGCCGGCGTCTTCGGGGCTTTCGACCTGGATGGCGGCGCTGGATTCTACGAAGCGTGCGGCGATGGCGGCGAAATTTTCCATCGAGGGGCCGAAGACGGGAACTTTGCCGAAAGCGGCGGGTTCGAGAATGTTGTGGCCGCCGGAATCGACGAGCGAGCCGCCGACGAAGACGCCGTCGGCGAGGCGATAAAGAGAGGCAAGTTCGCCGATGGAATCGAGGAGGAGGACGGTGACGTCGTCGGGAATCGTGTTCAAGCCGTTGCTGGCGCTCGCGGAAATGCCAGGGCCCGGAAGAGATAATTCCGAGCGGCGTACGTACTTGCGATGCGATTCTTCGATGAATTCGGCGGTGGGGGCGAACCGCTCCGGCTTGCGCGGGGCTAGGACGAGCAGGGCTTTGGGAAAATCTCCCTGAACGACGCCGAAGACGAGGAGGGCGAGCGGCTCTTCGGTGGCGACGACGCTGCCAGCGACGATTAGGGGGCTGCGACCACGCCGGGCGCATTCTTCTTCGAGCCATTTGGCGAGAGGAGTTGGCGCGGGCAATTCGAGATCGTATTTCAGGTTGCCGCTGACGGTGACTTTTTCGGACGGGGCGCCGAGGGCGCGGATGCGGTCGGCGTCCTGTTGGGATTGCATGAGGAAAGCGGCGGCGTGGCTAAGGGCGGAATTGAGGAGCGGCTTCAGGAAGAAGCCGAAGATGCCGAGATAGGATTGCCAGCGGGAGAAAGAGCGATCGGAGATGCGGCCGCTGACGAAGAGCACGGGGATGTTGCGGCGGGCGGATTCGCGAAGGAAGTTTGGCCAGATTTCGGTTTCGAGAATGATGACGACGGCGGGTTTGACGGCTTCGAGGACGCGGCGAACACTGAAGGTCCAGTCGAGAGGGAAATAAATTATGGCGTCGGCGAAGGGCATACGCTCCTTGGCGAGGGCGTAGCCGGTGAGGGTGGTGGTGGAGATGACGAGGGGGCGCTGAGGGTAGGCGTCTTTCAGGCGGCGGGCGAGCGTGACGCCGGAGAGGGCTTCACCGACGGAGACGGCGTGAATCCAGATGGCGCCGGGGTGCTGGGCGGGGAGCTTTTCGAGTCCCAAAATGGAAAAGCCAAGGCGTTGGCCGAGATTGGAGAGATATTTGCCATGGCGCAAGCCCTGGATGATCCAATAGGGCGACGTCAGCAGGGCGGCCAGGCCCATCAAAAAGCTGTAGAGGAAATACACTCGATGTGACTCCGGTTGTTCCGGGATTCGCGTGCGCCCGAGGGCCGAGAAGCCGAGCAACCCGGCATCTCCCCCAAGAATCGAAGGCCTCAGGATGCAAACAGTCTATTATAGCCTGATGAAGAAACTCCTTGCTGTGGTTGCGGTGGTGCTTTTGGGAATTTTGTTGGGGCAGGCGGCGGTTGGCCAGCAAGAGAAGCCGCTGAAGACATCCATCCTGGATGCGCACGAAGGCGTGACGATCGGCGTGGAGCCGTGGACGACGGCGAGCCGTTACAAGGAAAAGTTTTCGAAGAAAACGCCATTCGCGGCCGGAATCGTGGCGCTGCGACTGAGCATCCGCAACGACAACGATGAGGCGGTGAAATTGAACCGGCCGCGGATCCGGCTGCTGGTGCAGTTGGATTCGGAAAACAAGCAGGAACTGGAAGCGATGACGGCGGATGACGTGGCGGACACCGTGATGCTGAAGCAGAACGGGAAGGATCCGACGGCGCGGAGAAGTCCGATACCTTTGCCTTTGCCGATCGGCGGCGGGCCGAAACCGGAGAGGGACAAGAATTGGATGGACTTCCAGGCGGCTTGCCAGAATGCGGGGCTGCCCTCGAGCGTGATTGGAGCGCACAGCACGATGGAAGGGTTGGTGTATTTCGATTTGCGCGGGGAGTTGGATTTGTTGCAGACAGCGAGGCTGTATGTGCCGGATTTGGAGAAGATGACGTCTAAGCAGACGATTTTATATTTTGATATTGATTTCAGTCGCACCAATTAAAAACTTCGATAGCGGCTCAGTTTCCGATATAGCAACTACTCGGAGGTTGGCTGGGCGCTCCTTTCCTTACATGTATTGCATCAGCTTGTTTGATCTCTCTCTACGAGAATGACACTCCCAGTCGTCGTAGATTAGTCTGGTCCGCAATTAACTTTCGCAAGGTGAAGATTGCCGGTTCTTATTTTGTAATCGCAACGAGAATCGCAATATTCTTTCATTCTTCCCACCAGTTCACTGCCTGATCTTTTCAAGACTCCGCGGAAGCCGCCCAAACCGTGACTCCAGACAATCTCCAATTTGCCCTTACCTCTGGGTCTCCAGCTCCACAAATTCTCGGAGGGGTCGCGCCCTGCTTCCACCCCGAGACTACGTATGCCGAATGTAGTAGCCCCGGGTATCCTTGGCAGACTTAACAGTTCAAACCGTGTTGGGATTGAGTTGATGGTCGAATCTGGTGGGCTCCAGGATAGGAGGGCTACCTTATAGCAGCCAGCAAGCACTTGAGGACCTTGGCTAGGAGGTTGAACCGTGGCCTTGGGATACTCTTGAGAATGCAATTGAATACTGAAAACATTCATCCCGAGGACAAAAATCAAGGTCAGTATAGAAGCGGTTAGATTTCGCATGTTGACGCCTATCATTGTTTCTATCCTTCCGAAATATACCATTTCCAACTCCCAACAAAGTCGCTCGTAAGATTTCCCCCGGAAACTGATCCCAGTATCGAATAATTTCAAACTGAACCACTACCAAAACTTCTCCTGATTTGCCGGGTGCGGCGGCGTCGGCTAACATGGTTGTGCGAAAACTATTCTGATCGTATCGGACTCCATGGAAAACCTGCTTGAGAAATTGAATCCTGAACAACGACTTGCTGCGGAAACCACCGAAGGGCCGGTGTTGATACTGGCCGGGGCGGGGACGGGGAAGACGCGCGCAGTTACGTTCCGCATGGCGAATTTGATCGCCAAGGGGACGCCGGCGGACGCGATCCTGGCGGTGACGTTCACGAACAAGGCGGCGGAGGAGATGCAGACGCGCGTAACGGACCTGCTGCTGCGCGCGGGTGTGCCGCCGGAGCGGCCGTGGATTTCGACGTTTCACTCGCTTTGCGCGCGGCTGCTGCGGCGCGAGGCGGTACACGCGGGGCTGGCAAAGGATTTTGCGATCTACGACGATGACGACCAGTTGGCGGCGGTAAAGCTGGCGATGGCGAAGCTGCAGATCGATGACGATGCGCTGACGCCGCGGAACGTGCTGAGCAAGATCAGCTTTGCGAAGAATCACGCGCAGACGCCGGAGCAGATGCGGGCGGAGGCGTTTGGACCGGACACGCGAAAGGTGGCGGATGTTTACGCAGGATACGAGACGCTGCTGAAGCAGAGCAAGGCGGTGGACTTCGACGATTTGCTGTTGCGGTCGGCGCGGTTGCTTCGAGAGGTGCCGGAGGTTCGCGAGCGGTGGCGGAAGCGGTTTGCGTATTTGCACGTGGACGAGTATCAGGACACGAACCGCGTGCAGTATGAGCTGCTGCGGATGCTGACGAACGAGCGGCAGAACGTCTGCGTGGTGGGCGACGAGGACCAGTCGATTTACCGGTGGCGCGGGGCGGATGTTTCGATTTTGCTGAGTTTCTCGCAGGACTTCCCTGCCGCGAAGGTGATACGGCTGGAGCGGAATTACCGTTCGACGCAGAAGATTTTGGATGCGGCGGGCGCGGTGGTGGCAAACAATCCGGACCGGCTGGGGAAAACGCTGCGGGCGGAAAATGAGGCGGGCGGGAATCTTCGCTATTTTGAGGCCCGGGATGCGCAAGCGGAGGCGGAGTTTGTGGCCGGGGAGCTCGAGAAAATTTTGAGCGACGATCCGGACCAGACTTGCGCGGTGGAGTACCGGACGAATTTTCAGTCGCGTTCGTTTGAAGAAGCGTTCCGGCGGCGCGGCGTGCGATACAAGCTGGTGGGGGGATTCAGTTTTTACAACCGCGCGGAAGTGAAGGACACGTTGGCGTATGTGCGGCTGGCGCTGCATCCGGAGGACGATATTTCGCTGCTGCGGGTGCTGAATGTGCCGGCGCGGGGCATCGGGAAGACGACAGTGGATGCGCTGCGGGATGTGGCGCAGAAGGATGGGCTGTCGTTCTGGGATGCGATGGAATCGATTATGACGAACCCGGCGTCGAGCCGTGCGGTGGCGCCGCTGCGGGCGTTTCGCGTATTGATTCAGCGGCTGCAGGACGGGTATTCGACGAAGGAGCCGGCGGATTATTTGCGGTATGTGCTGGATGAGACCGGCTATATGGACGCGCTGAAGGACCGCAACGCGCCGGAGGATGTGCCGCGAATTGAAAACCTGGAAGAGTTGGTGCGCGCGGTGGCCGAGGCGATGGATGCGGGCGAATCGTTCACGGAATTTCTGGACGCGGCGGCGCTGGTGAGCGACGCGGACTCGTTTGAGGGAAAGCCGGGCGTTACGCTGATTACGCTGCACAGCACGAAGGGGCTGGAGTTTGACCACGTGTTTTTGACGGGGATGGAAGACGGGATTTGCCCGCATAGCCGGTCGATCAATGAAGAAAAAGGGATTGAGGAGGAACGGCGGCTGGTGTACGTGGGAATGACGCGGGCGCGGAAGACGCTGACGGTGACGCGGGCGGTGTACCGGCGGGTGTTTGGGAACGAGCAGCAGATGCGTGCTTCGCTGCCTTCGCGGTTTCTGGCGGAGATTCCAAGCGAACTGGTGGAGACGGTGCGCGGGTCGATGGCGGAGATTGGGGAGACGCGGCGGTATGAGCCGGACCCGGAGTATTCGTACAGCGCGGAAGAGTTCACGCGGCGGGTGCGGGGGATTGCTGCGCCGGCAGTGCGGGCTCCGCAGAAGAGAGCCGCGACTTCCACTACGCCGTCGTTTGGGCGATCGGCGATAAAGCGGGGCGGTCAAGCTGATCCCATGCTGGGCACGAAGGTGCGGCACCCGGAGTATGGAGTAGGGACGGTGGTGGGCGTTGAGGGCGAGGATGATGATCGGCGGGTGAGCGTGAGTTTTCCGGGGCGCGGAACGAAGAAGTTTGTGGAACGATTCGCGCAGCTGCAGCAAGTCTGAGGCGGCCGTTCAGGCCGAAGTGTCAAAAACCCAACTTACAATGATAGGCTGTGCTGACCGAAAGGGAGGCAGATGCACAACCATATCGATCCGCAGCGCCCAAATCAGCGGGCGCTGGCGTTTTTGCGGATATGCGTGGGGACATTGTTTTTGATTTTCGGGCAGTACAAGGTTTTTGGGACGCAGTTTACGTTGCATGGAGGATTTGAGTTCTGGATTAATAAGTTTTTGCAGGATGGGGCGTATCCATTCATGGCGCCGGTTTTGAGGAATTTTGTTTTGCCACATGCGCGGCCGATTGCGTTTCTGGTGGCGTATGGGGAGTTGGCGATTGGGATTGCGTTGACGCTGGGAGTTTGGGTGCGACGGGCGAGCTGGTTTGGATTGTTGTATATGGTGACGCTGCTGTTTTCTTCGAATTATCCAGGAGCGGGGGCACAGGTGTGGCAGTATTTTGGGGCTTCGCTGGAGCATTCGGTGTTGGGGATTTGTTTTGTGACGTTTTTGATTGGGAAGGCGGATGCGGTTTGGGCGGTGGGCGGGCGCGAGGAGTAGTCGTTGCTACGGGATTAGGCGAAGAGAAGGAAGGCGGCCTAAAGCCGCCCCTACGACGCCGAGAAAAAGCTGGAGGGAGGGGCGAGCCCCTCCCCTACAAAGGGACGCTACGGGTGGACGGTGGTTGAGAAGCGGTGGTATGGTGGGGTCCGATTGTTTGGATTTGTTGGCCATTCCGGTGGTTCGGGCATCTAATTTCCGCAAGTTAAATCAGGATTCGGATTGATGGATTCTGCTCCAATGCAAAAGGCCGAAGCAGCACCGGGGGTGCGCGCGCTTGCGCAGTCTGTGGCTGCGCCACTTACCCGCGCGGCTATTTTACTGGTGGTGACGATCAATGCTGGCGCAGAGGCTCGGGAAACCGTGCGCGCGTTCTGCGGAGACCTTTCCACACTTTTTCGCGCGGTGGAATTTCGCGATATTGAGGGAGGGCTTTCCTGCGTGATGGGGTTTGGGGCGGAGGCGTGGGACCGGCTGTTTGGAGCGCCGCGGCCGAAGGAACTGCACGAGTTCCGGGAGATTCGCGCTGGGGAACGCCACGCGGTCACCACACCCGGCGATTTGCTGTTTCACATTCGGGCGAAGCGGATGGATTTGTGCTTCGAGCTGGCGACGCAAATCATGGAGAGAATCGGGGACGCAGTTTCGGCGGTGGACGAGGTGCACGGATTCCGGTACTTCGACGACCGCGACCTGATCGGGTTTGTGGATGGAACGGAGAATCCGCGGGGGGATGCGGCGATTGACGCGGTGCTGATCGGCGAGGAAGACTCCGCGTTCGCGGGGGGAAGTTACGTGATCGTGCAGAAGTATCTGCACGATTTGAAGGCGTGGAATGCTTTGCCCACGGAGGCGCAGGAACGAATCATCGGGCGAAAGAAACTTTCGGATATTGAGCTAGACGATTCCGTGAAGCCGAGTTCGGCGCACAACGCGTTGACTGTGATTGAGGAGAACGGGAAAGAGGTCAAGATTCTCCGCGACAACATGCCGTTTGGCAGCGCGGCGCAGGGTGAGTTTGGGACTTATTTTATTGGCTATAGCCGTTCGCCGCGGACGATCGAGCAGATGCTTGAGAATATGTTCGTCGGCCGGCCGCCTGGGAATTACGACCGGCTGCTGGATTTCAGCCGTGCGGTGACGGGATCACTTTTTTTCGTGCCGTCTTCGACTTTTCTGGATAGCGTGGGGCCGGATCAAGCGGAGACGGCAGCGCCCTCCGAACTATCGGCGGTGACTGAAACGATTGCATCCGCGCCGGGCGAGAAGGATGGTTCGCTGGGCATCGGTTCTTTAAAAGGAGAAATCTCCCATGAATAATCTGCATCGCGAGCTGGCCCCGATTTCCGATGCGGCCTGGGCGCAGATCGAAGAGGAAACGAAGCGCACGCTGAAGCGCTATCTTGCCGGGCGGCGCGTGATTGACGTGCAGGGTCCGGCGGGCGGAGAGCTTTCCGCTGTTGGCACCGGCCACCTGCAGAAGATTGCGGCGCCGCAGAACGGAATCCTCGCGCGGCAGCGGGAGGTGAAGGCGCTGGTGGAGTTGCGTGTGCCGTTCGAGCTGGACCGGCAGGCGATCGACGATGTGGAGCGCGGCGCAAACGATTCTGACTGGCAGCCGGCGAAGGATGCCGCGCGGAAGATTGCGTTCGCGGAGGATGGCGCGATATTCGAGAGTTATGCGGCGGCGGGAATTGTTGGTATTCGCAAGGGCGGGAGCAATCCGGCGCTGACGCTGCCGGCCGATGTGCGCGCGTACCCGGAAGCGATTGCGCAAGCGTTGAGCCAGTTGCGGCTGGTTGGCGTGAATGGGCCGTATTCGGTGCTGCTGGGGGCGGAGGCGTACACGGCGCTGGCGGAGACCAGCGATCACGGATACCCGGTGCTGGAGCACGTGAAGCGGCTGGTGAAGGATGAGATTGTGTGGGCGCCGGCGATTGAGGGGGCGTTTGTGCTGACCAAGCGCGGAGGGGATTTTTCGTTGCACATCGGGCAGGATGTATCGATTGGGTATTTGAGCCATACGGAGACGGCGGTGCAGCTTTATTTGCAGGAATCGTTTACGTTTCTGATGCTGACTTCGGAGGCAGCGGTGGCGTTGGCGGCGCCGGGGAAGACGAAGAAATAGAAAGAAAGAAAGAAAGAAAGAAAAAAGATAACGCAGAGACGCAGAGAGCGCAGAGGTTCGCAGAGAAGAGGGTAGCGGAAGTTTCGTGGCGTTTGATCATAAACCACCCTCCAGAGATAGGCCCGCGGAGCTGTTCAATATTGGACAGACACGATTTTAGCGCGGCGATATGGTCCGGCAATGAAGGTCTTCAAGATTGTGCCGGCGCTGATCGTGGTTTTTGTTGTTGCGGTGTTGACGTTTAAACGAGGAATGATTTTTCTTCCCTGATCACCTGAGGGAGCATGCTGGGCCACCTGAAGGTGGCCGCTACGGTTGGTAGGGCTTATCTGGCGACGAACTGAACCTGAACGCATCCTCCCGGTTCGATTTCTAGGTGCTCTGGATTCTCATAACTAAATTCAGCAGTGTAGAACGAGCGCCCCGTCTTTGCGGCGCGAACTGTATATCTCCCGGGCGGTACTTTTATCTCGAATTCGCCTTTTGAATTTGTCGTTGCCTTATAAAGCCCTTGAGTTCCGCGTGCCTCCACATGGACATCAGGAAATGGAGCTGCATACGTTTGGTCACTAACCACGCCGTGGATAATACCGTCGCCGTTCTGCTTCTGGATTGCGTCGATTTGTTCCAGGACAGATTTCGCGTGATCAAACGGTCCGGAGTTGCCGCAGCCATCGAGAGCCCATGACTTTTCGGCAGCCGAGTAGAAAAGGAATAGAAGGTATTTTCGTCCTGTCTTCCAGTCGAAGTCTGCCCTACCGCTGTCGTTTCCTTCATATACTTGAAATACTTCAGTGACGTGGCCACGAATCAATCTGTTCACTCTCAAAGTGTAGACGTGGGCCAATGCGTATTCCGGGTTTTCCTTGGGGCTAACGCTCCTGACTTTCACGAGCGTCGCCTCCACTACTACTTTGCTGGCAAAGTATTCCGCACAGACAAGGCGCGGACTCGGGACGTTGCACACTCCCATTGCTGACCCCGCAAGCAGGAGGGAAACTGTGCCGATTAGCAGGAAGGGTTTCACGAACGAACATGTTAACACTGCGGCAGGGCCTTCAACACGTGCGTCGAACGTCGACCTATGGTAAGGCGAGTTGCGCGGGGTGGAGAGTCGCGATAGAGTGGGGCGCTAACACTTCCAGAGTGCGTGTCCGGCTTCAGGAGGGTTGCGCGGCCAGTTCCTGGCTGTCGCTGCGGGGCGCGGATGCGATCGGAGAGCTTGGGTGGCGTCACCACTGTTTCGTTGCAAGAATATTGACCAGTTGCTGTCCGATTCCGAAAACGCAGAAATCCGATTAAAAAAGTCGCTGGGATGGCTGAGCCTGACGTCGCTGGGCATCGGCGCGGTGATTGGCTCGGGAATTTTCACGGTGGTGGGAACGGCGATTGCCGGGCAGAAGCTGCAAGTATCCTCGATTTTGAACGCTCCCCTGTTGCAGTATTTGATTACGCGTTCCACTTCGTTTGGGCGGCCGGGGGCGGGGCCGGCGATTGCGCTGTCTTTTATTCTGGTGGCCGTGGTGTGCGGGTTTGCTTCGGTTTGTTACGCGGAGCTGGCGGCGATGATCCCGATTGCGGGAAGCGCGTATACGTACACGTACGCGACGATGGGCGAGCTGATCGCGTGGATCATCGGGTGGGACCTGATTCTGGAATACGCGGTGAGCAACATGGCGGTGAGCGTGGGATTTTCGGCGCACATCGTGGATTTGCTGGACTGGTTCGGCTGGCATCCGGACCCGAAGTGGATTTCGCCGGCATATTTGCCGACCGGATTGCCCGATTTGCAGGGGAACATGATTTATGGGCCGGGGTGGCATTTCGGGTTTAACTGGCCGGCGTTCATTATCGTGATGCTGTTGACAGTGGTGCTGGTGCGGGGGATCAAGGAGTCGGCGGAAACGAACAACATCATGGTGCTGCTGAAGATTGTGGCGATCCTGGTGTTCGTGGGCTTTGCGGCACGGTTCATCAAGCCGGCGAACTGGCACCCGTTCGCGCCGAATGGATGGCCGGGGATTCTGACGGGCGGGTCGATCGTGTTTTTCACCTATATCGGATTCGATTCGGTTTCGACGGCGGCGGAGGAGTGCAAGAATCCGCAGCGGGACCTGCCGCGCGGGATTATTGCGACGCTGGTGGTTTGCACGATTCTTTATATCGCGGTGGTGGTGGTGCTGACCGGGCTGGTGCCGTGGCAGACGCTGATGGATGACGCCGCGCCGGTGGTGAACACGATGAAGAAGCTGCACTTCGGCGGGGTGCGGCTGGTGGTTTTGTGCGGGGCGCTAATGGGAATGATCTCTTCCCTGCTGGTGTTTCAACTGGGGCAGGCGCGGGTGTGGTTCGCAATGTCGCGCGACGGATTGCTGCCGCGGATTTTCGGGCGGGTGCATCCGAGATTCCAGACGCCGGATTTTTCTACGTGGCTGGCGGGATTTGTTGTTGGAATTCCCGCGGGATTGCTGGACATCGGGACGCTGGCCGATCTTTCGAACATCGGGACACTGTTCGCGTTTGCGCTGGTGGGCGGCGGCGTGCTGATTCTGCGTTATCGCGAGCCGGACCGGCCGCGGGCGTTTCGCGCGCCGGGCGGACCGCTGGCGCCGGTGATTACGATTATTACCTGCGTGCTGCTGATGGCGGGATTGCCGATCATGAACTGGATCCGGTTCTTTGCGTGGTTGATTATCGGGCTGGTGATTTATTATTTCTACGGGCGGAGGAAGAGTACCCTAAGGATGTCCGCCGCAGCCGAATAAGAAGTCGTTAAGGACATGCGTGATGCCCCGGCGATTCTTTGTGAGCGCACAAACGAAGGGAACAGCGGTATGCATCGTGGCGGTGTTGGGGCTGCTGGCTCCGCGGATGACGCTGGCGTGGGGAGAGAGCGCGCAGCGGATGGTGGTGAATCACGCAGTGGACACGCTGCCGTATGAGATCCGTCCGTTTTTCGAGAACAACCGGAAATTTTTGATGGACCACGTGGACGACCCGATGGGGTTGATCGACGAGCATCCCTGGGAACGCAATAACCATTTCATCGAGCTGGATAAGTACGGGAAGTTTCCGTTTTCGACGCTGCCGCGCAGTTACAAGGCGGCGATCGAGAAATACAGCAAATCGAAGATTCACGCAACGGGGCTGCTGCCCTGGCAGATTGGCGTGTATAGCCAGAAGCTCACAGAGGATATGCGGGCCGGGAAATGGGAGCAGGCCAAGCTGGACGCCGCGTTCCTGGCGAATTACGTGGCGGAGGCGCACGACCCGTTCAACACGACGGAGAATTTTGACGGGCGGCTGACGCAGCAGAACGGGATCAACGACCGGTTCAACAGCGGGCTGATCGCGCGTTACGGATCGTTTTTCCCGATGAGCACGCACGATGCGTTTTTCATCAGCGACCCGACCGATTATGCGTTCGAAGCGTGCCTGGAGGCGCACAGCCTGGTGGAATCGCTGCTGCTGGCGGACCGGCGCGCGATGAAGGGGCTGAATTCGTACACGGACGAATATTACGACCGATTTTACAATTTGACGGCGGCGGCGCTGATCCGGCAGCTTTCGGAGGCTTCGACGGACGTTGGATCCTACTGGCTGACCGCGTGGACGAACGCGGGGAAGCCGCCACTGCCTCACTGAATTTTGACCGTGCAAGCCAATCCATTTCCCGAACGCATCGCTTCCCTTCCCAAGGCGGAGTTGCATTTGCACCTGGAGGGATCGATCCGCCCGGCGATAGCGAGCGCGCTGGCGGCGCGGCATGGCTTGGAGCTCGCAGAAGAGGAAGTGCGGCGGCGGTATGCGTACACAAATTTTGCCGGGTTTCTGGATGCGTTCAAGTGGGTGACGTCGTTCGTGAGGTGGCCGAAGGATTTCGCGCTGATTGCGGCGGACCTGGCGGAGCAGTTGATCGAGCAGAAGGTGGTGTACGCGGAGGTGACGCTGTCGGTGGGCGTGATGTTCTTGCGGCAGCAGCAACCGGAAGCGAATTTTGCGGCGATTGTGGAAGCGACGGAGCCTTTTGAGAAGCGAGGGCTGCGACTGAACTGGATTTTCGACGCGGTGCGGCAGTTTGGGGCGGAGGCGGCGATGCGCGTGGTGCAGGCGGCGCGGCGCTGCGAATCGCGGAGGATTGTGGCGTTTGGGATCGGGGGAGACGAGTTGAGTTTGCCCACGAAGGACTTTCGGGGCGTATACGAGCGGGCAGAGGAGTATGGATTTCACAGGTTGATTCACGCGGGGGAAATTGGCGGTCCGGAGAAGATTCGGGAGGCGATTGAGATTTTGGGCGTGGAGAGGATCGGGCACGGGATTGCGGCGATTCGGGATGAGGCGTTGATGGAGATGCTGGCGGAGAGAGGGATTCCGCTGGAGATTTGCCCGGGGAGCAATTTGCGAACGGGTGCGCTGGCGGGGCAGCTTGGGAAGGACGCGGCGACGATGGAGGAGCACCCGTTGGCGGAGATTGCGCGGCGCGGGGTGGCGGTGACGATTGCGACGGACGACCCGGCGATGTTTCACACGTCGCTGGAGGAGGAATACCGGAATGCGTGGGGGATGGGATTGACGGAGGAGGAGATGGAGGGATTGGTGGAGAATGGGTTTCGGTATGGGTTTGGGGAGACGAGGTGAGGTTTTGTGATGGCGCGGTGAGCGAGAGCGGCCCGCCCCGTAGAACCATTCGGGGTGCAAAATGCGCACCTGGGAAGGCGGGCCCTACGGGAGCAAGAGAAAGGCAAGAGGGCGTGGCCACCTGAAGGTGGCCGCTACGCGGGTTGTTGATATACTGATGGGCATGAGAGCACATGTATGGGTTATGCCGAAGCGGACGGTGCTGGATCCGCAGGGGAAGACGATACAGCACGCATTGTCGAGCCTGGGATATGAGCAGGTTTCGGAAGTGCGGCAGGGGAAATTTTTTGTGTTGAACCTGGACGGCTGGAACCGCGACGAAGCGCAAACGCAGGTGGAGCGGATATCGAAAGAAGTGCTGGCCAACCCGGTGATTGAAGAGTTTCGCTTCGAGATTGTGGAATAAGAGCTGTTCGCATGCCGCTGGGCTTTTCCTTAATTCAACGGACGATTTCGCGGTGCCGCGGAAAGCAGCGCGGTCTAATGTTCGCACTGGCAATGGCCTGGCTGGCCGGGTGCGGCGGAGCGGGGCAAACAGAGGATCCGCAATTAAAGCCGATTCAGGAGATGCTGGAGCAGCAGCTTCCACGGCGAGCATCGGAAGAACAAGTTGTCCGTTATTTGGACAATAGTGGCTACTCCATTCTGGCGGCGCAGAAACAGGGGACGATTGTGGCGATCATCCGGCGCAAGGATAAGGCGGCGGTGCAACCGGTAAGCGCGCGGGTAACCTTTTATTTTGACGCCAATCGCAAGCTGAATACATTCGAATTGCAACGGCCTGAAAACGTGCCCAGCCAGCGCTAGTTTGGCAACTGCGTTGCTGCATTCCATACGCCCACGGGAATGCGCGTGTTACCCTAAGCATACAAATTCAAGGAGACTGCCGCATGTGCGGAATTGTCGGCTATATCGGGCCAAAGAAGGTGGTCCCCGTGATTATCGAGGGGCTGCGGAAGCTGGAATACCGTGGCTACGACTCGGCCGGGATTGCGGTGGTGAATGGAAGCGGAAAGATTGAGATCCGTCGCGCGCCCGGAAAACTGAAAAACCTGGAAGAGGTACTGCGGGAGTCGCCGATCGAGGGAACGTACGGGATCGGGCACACGCGGTGGGCTACGCACGGGCGGCCGACGGAAGAGAATGCGCACCCGCACCGGGATTGCACGGGGCAATACGTGGTGGTGCACAACGGGATTATCGAGAATTACCTGGAGCTGAAGGAGAAACTGCAGCGCGAGGGGCACAAGTTCGTCACCGAGACGGACACGGAGATTGTGGCGCACCTGGTGGAGAAATACGCGAAGGAGCTGCCGTTTGAAGAGGCGGTGCGGAAAACGCTGAAGGATTTGCGCGGGATTTATTCGCTGGTATTTCTATCGGCGAAGGACCCGCAGAAGCTGATCGCGGCGCGGATCGGGCCGCCTTCGGTGATCGGGCTGGGCGACGGCGAATATTTCGTGGCGAGCGACATTCCGGCGCTGCTGGAACATACGCGGAAGATTTTCTTCCTGGCCGACGGAGACGTAGCGGTGCTGAGCCGCGACGGAGTGCGGGTGACGGATCTGGATGGGAAGCCGGTGGACCGCCCGGCGCACACGGTGACGTGGGACCCGATCATGGCGGAAAAGGGCGGCTACAAGCACTTCATGCAGAAGGAGATTTTCGAACAGCCGCGCGCGGTGCGAGACACGCTGCTGGGACGGATTTCGCAGGACACTGGAAAAGTGTTCCTGGACGAGATGGCGATCACGGAGAAGGCGTTTCGCGAATTCCAAAATGTTCGGATCGTGGCTTGCGGAACGAGCTGGCACGCGGGGCTGGCCGGAAAATTCATGATCGAGCGGCTGGCGCGGATGCCGGTGGAAGTGGACTACGGAAGCGAATTCCGGTATCGCGACCCGATCATCAATTCGCGAACGCTGACGGTTTGCATCAGCCAGTCTGGAGAAACAGCGGACACGCTGGCGGCGCAGCGCGAGGCGAAGCAGAAGGGTTCGCCGAGCCTGGCGATCTGCAACGTGAAGGGATCGATGATTACGCGGGAGGCGGCGGGGACGATCCTGACGCATGCGGGGCCGGAGATCGGAGTGGCCTCGACGAAAGCGTTTACGGCGCAGCTTGCGGCACTTCTGGTGCTCGCGTCGTACCTGGGGCAAGTGCGGGAAAAGCTGGCGCCGGATGCAGCTAAGAAATTGATGCTGGAGTTCACGCGCATTCCGCACAAGATGGAGACGATTCTGCAGGCGGACGAGAAGGGATTTTATGAAACGCTGGCGCGGCAATATTTCCGCCAATCGGATTTTCTGTATCTGGGCCGGGGGATTCATTACCCTATCGCGCTCGAGGGCGCGCTGAAACTGAAAGAGATTTCGTACATTCACGCGGAGGGGTATCCCTCCGGCGAAATGAAACACGGGCCGAACGCGCTGATTGATGAAAACCTGCCGGTGGTGGTGCTGGCGACGCGGGATGAGACGGACCCGGCATCGATGACGCTGTACGAAAAGAGCGTGTCGAACATTAAAGAGGTGAAGGCGCGGGACGGCATCGTGATTTCGGTGGTGACTTCGGGCGACCACCTGGCAAAAGAAGCTTCGGACCACATTATCGAGTTGCCGGCCGCGCCGGATCTGCTTTCGCCGCTGCTGGAAATTATTCCGCTGCAACTGCTGGCGTATCACATTGCGGTGCGGCGCGGGTGCGACGTGGACCAGCCGAGGAATCTGGCGAAATCGGTGACGGTGGAATAAGCGAAGGCCACTGGAAGTTGGAAGATATTCGCTTCTGTTGACATACGCCAAGTGGTGGCGGTCACTGGCAATAGCTCCCGCCGGAAAATACGCCGCCGTCTAGTCTGGTGATCGCGCGTCGAGATGGAATTCGGCTAGAATGTGCGTATGCGGATCCGACGGGCTCCTTTGTTTGTTGCCGTTTTACTCGCCATCGTTTTTTCTCCCCTGCTGCACGCACAGACTGCGACGCTGCGCGAAGTGCGCGTTGACGGAGCGAAACATCTTACGGAAGCACAAATCGTGCCGTTGACGGGACTCGCGCCGGGCTCGCAAGTGGGGCGGAAGGAAATGCAGGATGCGGCCGACGCGCTGGTGCGGACGGGGCTGTTTGCCAAGGTGAGTTTCAAGTACGAGACGCACAACGACAACCTGGTGGTGACGTATCACATCGAGGAAAATCCGCGGCTGCCGGTATCCTACGATAATTTTCCATGGTATTCGGATTCGGAGCTGGACGACGCAGTGCGGAAAGAGCTTCCGTTCTACGACGGGCATCTGCCCGAGGCGGGGCAATTGGTGGAGCGGGCGGCGGGGGTGCTGAAAGCGTTTGTATCGGCGCGGGACCCGCACATCGAGATTACGCACCAGGTGGTGCTGAGCCCGCTGTCGGACGGATCGGAGCAGCAGTTCACGGTGGACGGGCCGGTGCCGAAAATTGCCAAGCTGGAGTTCAGCGATCCGAAGCTGACGGAAGATCTGGCGGTGCGGACGCACCTCGCGGAGATAGTGGGACATCCCTATTCACGGATGACGATTAACGTTTTTCTGGCGGAACAGATCCGGCCGATTTACCAGCAGCAAGGATTTTTGCAGGCGAAAATCGGGCCGGCGGAAGTGCGGCTGTCTGGGGATCCGAACCAGCAGAAACTGGCGGAGCAGATTCCGGTGTTTGTGCCGTGCGTGCCGGGAGCGATTTACAAATGGAAAGGCGCGGAGTGGAAGGGGAACGCAGCGATCTCGTCGATCACGCTGACGAATTCGATGGCGTTGAAGGCGGGAGACGTGGCGAACGGGCAGGCGATTGAAGGCGGGTGGGAGCGGGTGCGGGAGGAGTACGGGCAAAGAGGATTTTTAGAGGCGAAGGTGACGCCGGTTGCATCGTATGATGACGCGGGACATACGATTTCGTACGAAGTTTCGATTGCGGAGGGGCGGGTTTACCGGTACGGATCGATGACGATTTCGGGGATGTCGCTGGCGGGGGAACGGATGATCCAGGAGGCGTGGAGCATTAAGCCTGGGGATCTGTTCGATAAGAAGGTTTTTGAGGATTTTTTGGTCCGGTTGGAAACGCACCGGGAGAGGATATTCAAGGAATTGCCGGTGCATTACGACACGGTGGGACATTTTTTGCAGACGGATGAGGAGAAGGGGACGGTGGAGGTATTGTTGGATTTTAAGTAAGAAGGAGAAGAGAAAAGAAGGAGTTCACACAGAGGGCGCAGAGGTCGGACAAAGTTCACAGAGGAAAGAAAGAATTAACGCTGAGGACGCAGAGAGCGCAGAGTGCGCTGAGAGGAAAGAGGGAGTGGGATGGGAATTTTGGTGAATATACGGGTTGGAGAGGGGTCGGCGGACGGGGCCGAGGAGAAGGAGCGCGGGCTTTTGGGGCGGCTGGGGGAGTTGCGGTCGGTGATTGTGGCGCTTTCGGGGGGGACGGATTCGGCGTATCTGGCGTGGGCGGCGCACCGGGCGCTGGGAGAGCGGGCGCTTTCGGTTACCGCGCTTTCGGAAAGCTATTCGGCTTATGACCGGGAGCAGGTGGAGATTTTTCTGAAGGCGACGGGAGTGCGGCACGAATTTGTGGCGACGCATGAGATGGAAAACCCGGCGTATCGGGCGAATGCGGCGGACCGGTGCTACTACTGCAAGGACGAACTTTTTTCGGTGCTGGACGGATTGGCGAAGGAGCGCGAGTTTGCGGCTGTGGCTTATGGAGTGAACGCCGACGATACCTCGGATTTTCGGCCAGGGCATCGTGCGGCGGCGGAGCACAGTGTGCTGACTCCGCTGCTGGAGGCGAAGTTGAACAAAGCGGAGATACGGTTTCTGGCGAAGCGGGCGGGACTTCCCTGCTGGGACCGGCCAGCGTCGGCGTGCTTGTCGTCGCGGCTACCGTATGGGACGGAAGTAACGCCAGAGAGGCTGTCGCTGGTGGAGCGGGGCGAGGCGGCGCTGCGCGAACTGGGATTCCGGCAGTTCCGGGTGCGGTTGCACGACAAGCTGGCTAGGGTGGAAATCGCGCAGGACGAGCTGCCGCGGGCGCTGGATCCGGCGATGGCGGCGGCCATGGCACGAGCGTTGAAAGCGGCGGGGTTCGCCTATGTGGCTTTAGATTTAGAGGGTTACCGGCAGGGGTCACTGAACGAGACGCTGGCGAAAAGGGCGGGAACATCCAAAGCCTGAACTGCGTATCTTTTTATGAGAAGTGAGGGTACCAGGAGGGCCTGGAATCCAGGAGGGTCTGGAGTCCCGGGCACCACGAGCCGATGACTAATCGCCACGCTTTAATGCATTCGAGAATATTTCTGTCTACAGCGCTTCTTGCATTTGCGCTGCCTGCGGTGGCGGCGGAAAACGCCACGTTCGACCGGTCGTTCACAGTGACGGCGCCAGTGCGGATCGAGTTGAGCAACGGGTCGGGGAGCGTGGAGATTCGCGGAAGCGCGGACGGTACGGTGCACGTGCATGGGAAGGTTTCGCCGGGAGGCTGGTCGCTATTTGGCGGGGGCGCGAAGAACGTGGATGAAGTCGCCGCAAATCCACCGCTGGAGCAGAGCGGAAGCACGATTCGCATCGGGAAGAATTCGTCGTGGCTGAAGAATGTGTCGATCGAGTATCAGGTGGAAGTGCCGCACGACACGGAAATTGACGCGGGAGTGGCGTCGGGCGGGATCACGATCGACAACGTGAAGGGACCGGTGAAGGCGAGTTCGGCGTCGGGGTATGTACACGTGTACAGGGTGGAGCGGGATACGCAGGTGAATGCGGCGAGCGGATCGATTGACGTTTCGGGGATCGGCGGGACTTTGCGGGTGTCGAGCGCGTCGGGGGACACACGCGTTGCGGATGTGCAGGGCGAAGTGAAGGTGGGCGCGGCTTCGGGATCGATCCGGATTCAGCACCCGAACGATCGGGTGGATGCATCGACGGCGAGCGGGTCGATTGAAGTGCTGGGAGCGCGTAACGATGTGAAGGTGCACGCGATTTCCGGTTCGATCCAGGTCTCCGGAAATCCGGGGGCGAGCCGGTTGTGGGAGTTGAAGACGATTTCGGGTTCGGTGGAATTGCGGGTGCCATCAAGTGCGGGATTTCTGCTTTCGGCGGAATCGACATCGGGGGACATTCGGACTAGCATCCCGGTGATTTTGGAAGAGCAGAACAAGCATTCGCTGCGGGCGCATATCGGGAATTCGGCGGGGCGGGTGGAAGTGCATACGGTATCGGGAAGCGTGAATGTTTCGAGCGGGTCGTGAGGGATTGAGTAGATTTGTCTTGTGACGAAGTGCGGCCCGCCGCAGACGGCGGGCCCTACAGAGGCGGGAGAAACCCAAGAGCACAGCCAGGAATGGCTGTGCCGCGAGGAAAAGCGCTTGGCCACCTGAAGGTGGCCGCTACTTTTTCATTCCCTTGTACAATGGGGTTGTGAAGCCCCTTCGAACAAAATCAGGAAGAATCCTTGTGGGAATTGGTGTGCTTGCGTGGGCGGGCACGAGTATGAGCTGGGCACAGGAGAAGCCGGGCGCGGAACAGGCTCCGCCTGTGTCAGCACCTGCGTCCGCACCGGCCCCAGCGCAAACGCCGGCACCGGCGGCGAAGCCTGGAAGTGCGAAGCAAACCGCGGCGTCGGCCGCGATGCTGGAGCAACAGGACTTGCAGAAGGCGATCGAGCAAGCGGGTAACGACCGCGCGGCGCTGATGCACAACCTGCTGGAATACCTGAAAAAATATCCGCAATCTTCGCAACGGCCGCAGATTTATCGGGCGATCGTGGAATCGAGCCTGCAGCTACGCGATTTCCCGACGGCGACGGAGTATGCGGAGCGGATGGTGGCGCTGAATCCCGGGGACCTTTCGACCAACCTGCTTTCGGTACAGTTGCTGGAGCGTTATGGCGATGCGGCCGGGTGGCGGCGGGCGACGAATTATTGCACGCGGGTGATCGAGCTGATCGGGCGGGAATCTTTGAATGAAAAATCCCCGCGCGTTTCGAACGAGCAGTTCGAAAAAGAGAAGCACCGGGATACGGCGGCCATTTTTCTGGTGCGCGGGCGCCTGCACAAGAAGCTGAACGAGATGGCGGAGGCGCAGAAGGACTTTGAGGAAAGCTATCGTTTGGCGCCGGGAGCGGCCGCGGCGGAGCGATTGGGCGAGCTGGCGGAACTGCGGAAGGATCTCACGGGGGCGTGCCACGAGTATGCGCTGGCGTTTGCGCTGGCGGACGGGGCCGGGACCGGGGCATCGCATGCGGAGCTACGAAAGAAGCTCGGGAACGTGTGGAGGCTTGCGCACGGATCGGAAGACGGGCTTGGGGAATACGTGTTGCGCACGTATGACGAGAGCGCCGCGGCAAACACAGCGGCGAAACCGGGGCGCAACCTGGGATTGAAGGAGCCAACGGAGTTTGTGCTGCGACGCGCGACGGATGGAGCGCCGTACGCGATGGCGGCGATGAAAGGGAAAGTGCTGGTGATGAATTTCTGGACGACATGGTGCGGGCCGTGCCGCGAGTGGGAGCCGCATTTCGAGAAGGTAGCCGGGAATTTTGCGGGGCGGGAGAAAGATGTAGTTTTTCTGGAAGTGAATTGCGATGAAGATGAAACGCTGGTGGCCGCTTATCTGGCGGAAGAGAAGCCGAAGAGCAGCACGGTGTTTGCGGATGGATTGGACCTGCTGCTGGGGGTGAATTCGTTTCCGACGACGTTGATTCTGGATCGCGAGGGGAAGATCGCGTACCGGGCGGAGGGATTTGACCCGGAGAGTTCGGATCGGGGATTGGTGGAGGCGATTGGGAAGGCGTTGGGGACGGGGCAGACGGCGCCTGCGGCGGTGGCGGAGTAGGGGAAAAGGCGCCCGTCCCGCAAACCCATCCGGGACGCAGAAAATGCGCCTCAGAAGGCGGCCGATACAAAGGCAAGAGTAGGGCAAGAGAGCGGGGCCACCTGAAGGTGGCCGCTACTGGTCGCCTGCGATAATTTTTGCAGATTGGATGGTGTTTACGTGGATTTGGATTGTGTCGGAGAGGCGGCGGGCGTAGCCGCCGGCTAGAGTGGTGACCACGGGGATGTTTTTTTCGCGGGCTTGTTTGAAGACGCCTGCATCGCGTTTTTGCAAACCTTCCATACTTAAATCGAGGCCGCCTAGTTGGTCTTCGCGGTAGGGGTCTGCTCCGCCTACGTAGAAGAGGATGTCAGGCTGGAAATTGGCGATGGATTTTTTTACCGCGGGGAGGAGTGTGGCGAGGTATTCCTCGTCGGCTACGCCGTCTTCCAGATTGAGATCGAGAGAGGAATGGGGCTTGTGGGCGGGGTAGTTGTTGAGTTGATGGATGGAGAGGGTAAAGACGGAAGCGTCTTTGGCGAAGATGGCGGCGGTGCCGTTGCCGTGATGGACGTCGGTGTCGACGACCATCGCGCGGACGATTTTTTTGCGAGCTTGCAGGGTGCGGATGGCTACGGCTACGTCGTGGATGGCGCAGAAGCCTTCGCCGTGGCCGGGATAGGCGTGGTGGAAGCCGCCGCCGATGTTGCAGCCGAAGCCGTCTTGCAGGGCGGATTCGGCGGCGAGGATTGTGCCTCCGGCGGCTAGCCAGAAGGCGCGGACGAGTTCGGGGGAATAGGGGACTTCGAGTTTCATCTGCTCGCTGGCTGTGAGGGTGCCGGTTTTTAGTTTGTGGACCCAGTCTTCGGTGTGGACTCGGAGGATGTCGGTGTCGGCGGCTGGCTCGGGGCAGAGGAAATCGTCGGGTTCGGCGATGCCGTCGTTGAGGAGTTTGTCGTGGATGAGGCGGAATTTTTCGGAGGGGAAGACGTGGGCGCCGAGGTTGAGGTCGTAGCGATCGTGGTAGACGAGTTTGAAGGGCAGCATGGTGGGACAAAACGTAGCATAGATTTGGGGATTGAAGAGAAGGGGAGGAATTTAACGCAGGCTTCGCAAAGGGCCGCGGAGGACGCTGAGAAGAGACGGAGGGGAGAGTTTATGGCGTTAGATCGTAGGAGCCCACCCTTATAAACCAAGGGTGGGGCACCCTCAAGCACTTAGGATTCGCGGTCGAGGATGAAGTCGGGAAGGGTTTGGAGGGCGCGGGCGTATTCGGAGAAGCCGGAGCCGTTGAGGCAGGCTTTGGCGCGGACGGCGTATTCGAGGGCGAGGTTGCGGGTGCGGTCTAGCGCGCCGGAATCGCGGACGAGGGCGACGAGGGTTTCGGGCTGGACGGAGTCGAACTCTTTTTCTTCGAGGACGCGGGCGACCAGTTCGCGGGCTTCGCGGTGGCCGTTTTCCATGGCGTAGATGAGTGGCAGGGTGACTTTGCCTTCTTTCAGATCGCTGAGCACGGGCTTGCCGAGTTGTTCGCTCGAAGCAGTGAAATCCAGAAGATCATCCACCAATTGAAAGGCGAGGCCCGAATAGCGGCCGTAGTCGGCTAGAGCGTTTTCGTGTTCCTGGTCGAGGCCGCCGAGGACGCCGCCGAGGCGCGCGCAACCGCTGAAGAGGCAGGCGGTTTTGTAGGTGGAGAGTTTCAAGGCATCGTCTTCGGAGACGTCGATGCGACCGATTTTCTCGAGTTGCAGGAGTTCGCCTTCGACCATTTTTTGCGTGAGGTCGATCAGGATATCGAGGACGTGGAAATTGCGTTCCTGCAAGGCGATGTGGAAGGACTGCATGTAGAGCCAGTCGCCGGAGAGGACGCTGCGGTGGTTGCCCCAGCGGGAATTGGCGGAGGGGCGGCCGCGGCGGGTATCGGCGCTGTCGATGACGTCGTCGTGGATGAGGGTGGCGCTGTGGAGGAGTTCCACTACGGCGGCGAGCTTGATGGCGCTGCGGGCATCACCATCGCTTCCGGCAGCGTAACCGTGGGCGAGCAGTAGCAACGCAGGGCGGAGGCGCTTCCCTCCCCCGCCGAGGAGATAGCTGGTGATTTCGGAGACGGGTTGGTAGGCGGAGGCGCTCTGGCGCGAGAGCTCCTGCTCGACCTTCACGAGGTCTTCGCGCACGAGTTCAAAAATCTCTTTGACGGTCAATACGGCGATTTCCGTTCTCCGGGCCCGCCCCCTGTTAGCGGGACACCTCGGCCGTGGATGAGCCCGGCCGGGTCAGCCGAAAAAACCGCCGGAAATTTCCGGTGGTCTGGGCGGCAATTTCTGATAGCTCCAAGTCTCTCACATTCGCGAGGGCCTTCGCCACCTCGAGAACGTAGGCTGGCTCGTTGCGTTTGCCGCGGTGGGGTTGCGGCGCGAGATACGGAGAGTCCGTTTCAATCAAAACATTTGAAAGGGGCAAAGCTTTCGCGACGTCGCGGATGTTCTGCGCTTTCGGGTAGGTGATGTTTCCCGTGAAGGAGATGAGGAAGCCCATATCGAGGCCTTTTTGGGCGTGAGCGAGAGTGCTGGTGAAGCAGTGGAGAATGCCGCCGAGGCCGGTGGGCTTCCAGACTTCGTCGAGGAGACGGAGGCAGTCGTCCCAGGCGTCGCGGCAATGGATGATGATCGGGAGGTTTGCGGCGTGGGCGAGTTCCATTTGCTGGCGGAAGACTGTTTCTTGAGTGTCGCGTGGGGAGTGGTCGTAGAAATAGTCGAGGCCGATTTCGCCCCAGGCGATTACTTTGGGATGTTTGGAGAGGGCAGCGAGGGTTTCGAGATGGGTAGGAGTGACTTCTTTGGCGTCGTGGGGATGGATGCCGACCGTGGTGTAGATCCAGTTGTGGGCTTCGGCGTAGGGGAGGGCGGCGTCTAGCTTTTCGGGGCCGGGGCCTGTGCCGATGGCTAGGATCGTGGAGACGCCTGCGGCTTGGGCGCGGGCGAGCATGGCGTCACGGTCTTCGGCGAATTGTGGGCCGTCGATGTGCGCGTGAGAGTCGATGAGTTCCATAAAATCAGTAATCGGTAATCAGTAATCAGTAAGATGAAGACGGCCCGCCCGCCGCGGCGGGCGGGCCCTACTTGGCCACCTGAAGGTGGCCGCTACTGGGATCTATCGTGCCTTCGTTGAGCACAGCCGAAGTTTCTAAATTATCACGTTTTGGAGAGGCATCGAACGGAAATAAGAGTGTTCCATATTTATGGCACACGTGGGATACTGGGACCATGAAGAAGGAAGCAGTAAGAACTACAGTAGATATTCCTGCTCCCCTTTACCGGAAGCTCAAGGAGCAAGCTGCGGCGCAAGGCCGCTCGGTTCGAGAATTAATTCTGCTAGGGGTGCACTCGACGCTGTTGCAGGGAAAACGTTCCCGTCCACGGCGCGTGAAATTCCCTCTCATTGTGTCCGAGGGCCCGAAGGTCGAACTTACCAACGAACAAATCTATGAACACGTTGAATTTCCTTGATGCCAACGTGTGGCTGGCGCTGATTTGGAGCCGGCACTCGCATTCGGAAAACGCACAGGAATGGTTCGCCCGGTCAGAAGAGGAAAAATTTTACTATTGCCGTGTCACGCAGATCACGGTGCTCCGGCTGCTCACAACCTCTATCGTAATGGGCAATGACACCAGAAAAATGGCGGAAGCTTGGGAATTATGGGACAAGGTGTGCGCCGACGAGCGTGTCGCCTTCCTTCCAGAGCCTGAGGCCATGGAACGCGAGTTTCGTCGCCTATCCGCCATGGGTTCCCCGTCGCCGAAAATTTGGGCTGATTCTTACCTGTTGGCGTTTGCCCGGGTCGCGGGACTAAAGTTGGTCACTTTCGACCGCGGGTTGCGAGCTAGAGGTACTGACGTGGTCATCCTGTGACTTCCAGGATGAAGTCGGTGTGGGCGTGGGAATCGATCCGTTCCGTGAGATTGAAATTGGAAAATAGAAATTGGAAATTGGTGGCGGAGATCGTGGTGGCGGCTCGGGCGGAGCTGGCCACCTGAAGGTGGCCGCTACAGTGGGCGAAGCTGCCAATCGGGAGATTCATCCCGCTTAACCCGCGGGATGGAGCAGAGTTGGCGTCCCCAGGTCGGCGGCCCGCCTCGGAAGGCGGGCCCTACATGCCCGCCTTCTGTTGCTCTACGTTACTGCTCAAAAGCGGGAGCTTCGCTCCCGCACTCAAAATTATTTCAGGCGGGCGCCGACTTCTACTTCTTCGTGGAAACCCGTGAGGACTGGGCGGCCTTCGGGGCCTACGGAGGCGGCTACGATCATGCCGTTGGATTCGACGCCGCGGAGTTTGCGCGGGGCGAGGTTTACGACCACGGCTACTTTGCGGCCGATTAGGGATTCGGGTTCGTAGTATTGGGCGATGCCGGCGCAGATCTGGCGGATCTCGGTGCCGATGTCGACGGTGAGCTTGAGGAGTTTATCGGCGCCGACGATGCGCTCGGCGGTTTTGATCTGGCCTACGCGCATTTCGACTTTGGCGAAGTCTTCGATGCCGATTTTGTCGGAGACGGCGGGGGCGGTCGCTGCCGCTGCGGACGCGCCGGTGGCGGCGGGAGCGCTTGCGGCCGGTGCGGGTGCTGCTGGTGTTGGATTCAGTTCTTCGTTTGCCATTGATTCGATCCTCTCTATTGCTTCGGTTTTGTCCACACGTGGGAACAATGTCTGAGATTTGCCAAGAGACGTGCCGGGAGCCAACTGGCCCCAACGGAGTCCGTCCAATTCGAATTTGCCCAGGGCATCGGATTGGCCGAGGAGCGTCCAGACTTTGGTGGCGCTATCGGGGAGAACGGGAAATGAAAGCGCGACGACGATGCGGAGAAGTTCGGCGGTGGTCCAGAGGACAGTGGCTTTGCGGGCTTGGTCGGCTTCGGAGTTGCCGAGGGCCCACGGCTGTTCGCTGGTGAGATATTTGTCGGCGGCGGCGATGACGGTCCAGATGGTTTCCAGGGCTCGGGCGAAACTGAGCTTGTCGAAATTTTCGAGGACTTCGCCGATGGCGTTCTGCGCTTCTTTTGCGAGAACTTCGTCCTGCGGTTTCAGCGCGGTGGGCTTGGGAATTTTACCGGCGAAATTCTTTTCGATGAGCGCGGCGGTGCGGCTGGAGAGGTTGCCGAGGCCGTTGGCTAGGTCGCTGTTGTAGCGGGTGACGAGGGCGTCGTAGCTGAAATTGCCGTCCTGGCCGAAGACGACGTCGCGGAGGAGGAAATAGCGGAGCGCGTCCATGCCGAGCATGTTGACGATGGGGCGCGGGAGAACGACGTTGCCCTTGGACTTGCTCATTTTGGCGGCGTCCATGAGGAACCAGCCGTGGGCCCAGACTTGTTTCGGGATCGGGAGCATGGCGGCCATCAGGAACGCGGGCCAATAGACGGTGTGAAAGCGGATGATGTCTTTGCCTACGAGATGCAAGTCCGCGGGCCACATACCACGCTTTTCGAAGTCGGGGCCGCCGACAGCGCTGAGATAGGCGGTGAGCGCGTCGAACCAGACGTAGAAAACGTGCGGCTCTTCGCCGGGGACGGGAATGCCCCAACGAATCGTGGTGCGGGTGATGCTGAGATCTTTCAAGCCGCCTTCGACGAAGCTGATGATTTCGTTGCGGCGAGTATCCGGCTGAATGAAATCCGGATACTTTTTGTAGAAATCGAGCAGCGGCTTTTGGAACGAAGAGAGCTTGAAGAAATAGTTTTCTTCGGTGACGGTTTCGAGAGGGCGGCCACAATCGGGACAGTTGTCGCCGGGCTTGGCGTCGTTCACGAAGGCGTTGTCGTAAATGCAGTATTGGCCGGTGTAATGGCCTTTGTAAACGTAGCCATTTTCCCTGCAGAGCTTGAAGAGCCACTGTACGGTACGGACGTGTTTCAGATCGGTGGTGCGGATGAATTCGTCGGCGGGGATGCCGAGTTCGTCCCAGAGGGCGCGCCATGCGTCGGCCATTTTGGCGACGTATTCGGATTCGGGGACGCCGGCTTTTTTGGCGGCGCGTTCGACGTTGACGCCGTGTTCGTCGGTGCCGGTGGTCATGACGACGTCGTATCCGCGCATGCGCTTGTAGCGGCGGATGACATCGGCGACGACGGTGGTGTAGGTGTGGCCGATGTGGGGGAGCCCGTTGGTGTAGTAGATGGGCGTCGTGAGGTAGAATTTTTCTTTTTTCTCGGGCATTTTGAGTTTTAAGTTTTTAGTTCACAGTTTTAAGAGTTCGGAAGTCAAAAAAAGTTCAAGAGTTCTGGAGTTCAAGAGTTCAGACAGACGGACGGCTTGGCGCTTAGGTTTAGGTTTTTAGTGACCAGGTGCGCATGGCCTCGTCCATGACACGCTGCAACGGGACGTTTTTTGCTTCTGCCAGTTTACGGCAATCTTCGAATTCGGGCGATGCCTGGCGAATGTGGCCGTTGAGGCGGGCCACTTTGATGCGGACATCGCCGAAAGAGGTATGCACGGATTCCCACTGGCGGGCGAGAACGCGGCGCTCGGCGGTGTAGGTGCGGACGCCGAGGGTGGTAGTTTCCGCGAAGAACATTTCGTGGAACTTGGGTTCGTCTTCGGGCTTGCAGAGGACGGTGACTAGCATGCCGGGACGATTCTTCTTCATTTGCACCGGAGTCGAGAAGACGTCTAGCGCGCCGGCGGCCAAGGCTTTTTCGAGGAAGTAGCCGTAGATTTGGGGATTCATGTCGTCGAGATTGGCTTCGAGGACGCGGATGGTTTCGGATTCAGCGGCAGCACGCTTGTCGGCGGCTTCGCCGACCATGAGGCGGAGGACATTGGGTTGACCTTCAAGATCGGCGGTGCCTGCGCCGTAGCCGATGGCGCTGACGGTCATTGGAGGCTGTGGGCCGAAGTGAGAGCAGAGCGTAGCGACGATGGCCGCGCCGGTGGGAGTGACCAATTCTTTTTGCACGCCGTTCGAGTAGGTGGGCTTGCCGAGGAGCAGGCGCGCAGTGGCGGGCGCGGGGACGGGCAAGACGCCGTGCGCCATTTTTGCCGTGCCGCCGCCAACGTTGAGCGGGGAGCAGGCGAAGGAGCCGATTCCGAGTGCGGCGAAACCAATGCATGCGCCGACGATATCGACTATGGCGTCAATGGCGCCGACTTCGTGGAAATGAATTTTTTCGATGGGGACGTCGTGGACGGCGGCTTCGGCTTCGCCCAGTTTTTTGAAAATGGCGCAGGCGCGATCTTTCACGGCGGGAGACAGACTGGATTTTTCGATGATTTCGACAATGGTGCTGAGCGAGCGATGTGTGGTGGTGTCTTGCGCGCGGACTTTGGCGTAGGTGGCGGCCATGCCGTTTTTCCAGACTTTTTCGGTGGAGAGCTCCCAGCCCGCGAGGTTGAGGCGCTGCAATTCGGTGCGCAGGTGTTCGACGGAGACACCCGCATCGAGCAAGGCGCCGAGGGTCATGTCGCCGCTGATGCCGCTAAAGCAGTCAAAATAGGCGTGGATCATTTTTGCAGGCCTGAATTGATAGTATCGGCGAGGTTTCGATGAGTCAAACGAGTTGGAGGATGACCCGCCCCGGAAGGCGGGCCCTACGTAGGCGAGGACGGCGGGGGAAAGAGTAAGAGAAAGGCGCCCGCCCCGTAAAACCATTCGGGGTGCAAAGTACGCACCTCGGAAGGCGGCCGCTACAAAGGCGAGAGGGTTTGACGAGCGAATGGAGGAATGAACACTTCTTTTGTGGCGGGCATTAGGTCGTAAAAGCGAGAGCTTCGCTCACACACTCAAAGAAATTAGAGGGAGCGGCCTGCGGCGGCGGCGGAGGCCCAGGCCCATTGGAAATTGAAGCCGCCGAGGTGGCCGGTGACGTCGACGACTTCGCCGATGAAGAAGAGGCCGGGGACTTTGCGGGCTTCCATGGTTTTGCTGGAGAGTTCTGCGGTGTCGACGCCGCCGGCGGTAACTTCGGCTTTTTCGTAGCCCTCGGTGCCGGCCGGGCGGATGGTCCAAGCGTGCAATTCCCCTTCGAAGTCGTCGAGAGCCAGATTGGTCCAGGCTTTTGGCGGATGGAATTTGAGCCAGCGTTCGGCGAGGCGTTGCGGAAGAAATTCGTGGAGCGCTTTTTCGGCTACGGCGGCGGAGCGCGTGCCGGCTTTGCGGATTTTTTGGGTGGCTTCGCGGCCGGGGGCGAGATCGATCTGCAAGGCTTCGCCTTCTTTCCAGTAACTGGAGGCTTGCAAAATTGCTGGGCCGCTTAGGCCGCGATGGGTGAAGAGCATTTTTTCGCGGAAGGCGGAGTTCCCTGCCGAGGCGATGACTTCGGCGGAGACGCCGGCGAGGTCGGAGTAGCGCTTGCGATCGGCGGGGTGAAAGACGAGAGGGACGAGGGCAGGGCGGGGCGCGATGATGTTCAGGCCGAACTGGCGGGCGAGGTCGTAGCCGAAACCAGAGGCGCCCATTTTGGGGATGGAGATGCCGCCGGTGGCGACGACGAGGACGGGGGCGCGATATTCGGTTTCGCCGGTGCTGACGGTGAAGCTAGTATCGCGGCGGACTTCGCGAATGTTGGCATTGACAACGATTTTTACGTTGGCGTAGCGGCACTCGGATTCGAGCATGGTGATGATTTGGGTGGCGGAATTGTCGCAGAAGAGCTGGCCGAGAGTTTTTTCGTGATAGGAGATTCCGTGTTTTTCGACGAGGGTGATGAAATCGGCGGGGGTGTAGCGGGCGAGGGCGGATTTGGCGAAGTGAGGATTTTCGGAGAGGAAGTGTTTTGGCTGGGTGTGGAGATTCGTGAAGTTGCAGCGGCCTCCGCCGGAGATGAGGATTTTCTTGCCGATTTTTTCGGCGCGCTCGAGGAGGACGACGCGGCGGCCGCGTTTGCCGGCTTCGATGGCGCAGAGGAGACCGGCGGCGCCGGCACCGAGGATTAGGACGTCACTGTCGGTCAATTAATCACCCTTCGCAGAAGAAAGTGCCCGGAGGTCCCGGAGATGGAAGATGCGAGGATACCTTTAATTCGTAGTTGGCACAGCTAGGAACGCATGCGCTTGCCGGCCCTTCGAGGCTCAGGATTAACTGGAAGCCGGCGCTACCTCTCGTAGCCACTTGAAAGTGGCCGCTACGGGGAGCGGCCCGCTCGCCGCGGCGAGCGGGCCCTACACAAGCCGGGGTCAGGCGTGTATACTTTCTTTACGAGAAGTCTACTTCTGGGCGCGTGCGAAGAGCGCCGCAAGGAAAGAACAATGTTCATCGCACGAATGGTCGCTGTCCTCTAATAGCCGCATCGCCCGCGGCACCCTCGTATTCCCGATTTTCTACTAACCATTTTCCGCGCTGACGCCAGCGTATTTTAGCCGCGTCTGTGCAGACGGTGAAGGTATCCATGTCCGTACAGGATTTTCAGCCACCTGCCGCTGAGACGGTGGTGGCGACACAACCTGGATTGTGGAGTTCTATTCGCGAAGCGCTTCGCGGATCGCATCAGGACTTCACGACCGGGAGCTTGAACCGGGCGATTCTTTTGCTGGCCATTCCGATGGTGCTGGAGATGGTGCTGGAATCGCTGTTTGCGGTGGTGGACGTTTTCTGGGTGGGGCGGCTGGGCGCGGATGCGGTGGCGACGGTCGGCCTGACGGAATCGCTGCTGAGCCTGGTGTTTGCGGTGGGGCTGGGGCTGAGCCTTTCGACGACGGCGATGGTGGCGCGGCGGATCGGGGAAAAAGATCCGCAGGGCGCGGCTGTGGCCGGTGCGCAGGCGATTTTTCTGGGATTCGGCGTGTCGGCAATTATCGGCATTCCCTGCTGCTTTTATGGCGGTGAGCTGCTGCGGCTGATGGGGGCTTCACCGGCGATTGTGGCGACGGGGAGCGGCTACGCGCGGATTGCGCTGGGCGGAAGCGGCGTGGTGCTGCTTTTGTTTTTGAACAACGCCATTTTTCGCGGGGCGGGCGATGCCGCGGTGGCGATGCGGCTGCTGTGGGTGTCTAACATCATCAATTTGATTCTGGACCCTTGTTTTATTTTTGGGATTGGGCCGTTTCCGAAGCTGGGGGTGACGGGCGCGGCGGTGGCCACGTTTACGGGGCGCAGCATTGGCGTGGCGTATCAGTTTTACCGGCTGCTGCGGGGGACGGAGCGGATCAGGATTTTGACTTCGCAGATTCGCCTAGATTTGAAGGTGATGTTCCGGCTGGTGCGTGTTTCGCTGACGGGGATTTTGCAGTTTGCGATTGCGCATACGAGCTGGATCGGATTGGTGCGGATTATCAGCGTGTTTGGATCGGCGGCGCTGGCCGGGTACACAATTGCGATTCGCATTTTGATTTTTATTTTGATGCCGTCGTGGGGATTGAGCAACGCGGCGGCGACACTGGTGGGGCAGAACCTGGGGGCGCGACAGCCGGAGCGGGCGGAGATTTCGGTTTGGCGGACCGGGTTTTACAACATGATTTTTCTGGGCGTGATTGGCGTGTTCTTTTTGATTTATGCGACGCCGGTGGTGCGGCTGTTTACGCAGGACCCGGAGGTGGTGCCGCTGGCAGCTTCGTGCCTGAGGATTTTGAGTTACGGAAACGTTGGGTATGCGTATGGGATGGTGATGCTGCAGGCGTTTAACGGGGCGGGAGACACAGTGACGCCGACGGTGGTGAATTTTTTTGGGTTTTGGATGCTGGAGATTCCGCTGGCGTATTTTCTGGCGCTGCGGGTGGGGTGGCAAGCGAAGGGGGCGTACGTTTCGATAGTGGTAGCGGAGTGCGCGATTGCGTTGGCGGGGGTGATTTTGTTTCGGCGGGGGAAGTGGAAGGGGAGGAAGATTTGAGGTGCGAAGGGTTGGTCAGGGGAATAACCCAAGTGCACAGGCAGAAGAGATTTCTAACGCAGAGACGCAGAGGGCGCGGAGATTTCGCAGAGAAGAGAAGCCCAAGAGCACAGCCAGGAATGGCTGTGCCACATCGCGGGCCCGACAGAGTCGAAGAGTAACCCAAGAAGGCGGCGTAAAGCCGCCCCTACTTGGATATGGGGAGTTCGATGAAGGTGGATTGGGTTGGGGTGTGGTAGATGCGCTGGGTGGCTTTTTTGTAGTCGTCGGGCTTGGCCCAGAAAATGTTGGGGACGAAGGTTTGCGGGTTGCGGTCGTAGAGCGGGAACCAGCTGGACTGAATCTGGACCATGAGTTTGTGGCCGGGCAGGAAGACGTGGTTCGCCGTGGGCAGTGCGAAGCGGTAGACGAGCGGCGTGTCGCGCGGGATGGATTTTGGATTTTCAAAACTTTCGCGATAGCGGCCGCGGAAGATGTCGGCAGAGATCATCAGTTCGTAGCCGCCCATGTTGGGCTGGCTGGCGACTTCGTCGGGATAGACGTCGATGAGCTTGACGACCCAGTCGGAATCGGTACCGGTGGTGGAGGCGATCAGATTGGCGATCGGCTGCCCGCTGATTTTGAGAGGTTCTTTTAATTCGTCGGAGATGAAAGTGAGCACGTCGGGGCGGCCGGAGGCTTCGCGCTGGTCGTCGACGAGCCATTCGGGCCAAGTCATGCCGTTGTCGTAGCCGACGGGCTGACTGGGGCGAGCGCGGAATGGGACGGGCTTGGCAGGATTGGAGACGTACTCGTCGTAGGCGGCGTCGTCTTTTGCGGGGGCGGAGAAAGTTAGTTTGAGGCCCGCGGAAAGATAAAGAGGAGTTGGCTTCACGGAGCAGCCGGAGGGGCATCCGGACGGCCAGGAATTCAGTTTAAGCCAGTGATTCGTGCCGGTTTCGAAAGCATTGACGGGGGCGACTTCGGATTGCGGGGCGCCGTCTTTCAAGTAGCGCGCGAGAAAGGGACGCAAAATTTCCTGGCGGAAGTAGAGGCCGGTGTCGCTGCCGAAATGGAGCGCGCCGAGAGTGCTGGCGTCTTCAATTTCCTGACCGTGATGCCACGGGCCGAGGACGAGAAAGAGCTTGTCGTTGGCGGTGTCCTTGGGCTTGAGGGCTTTGTAGACGGCGGGCGCGCCGTAGATGTCTTCCTGGTCCCAGAGGCTGTCGACCAGCATGGTGGGCACCTTGAGCGGCTGAGCGGCGAGGATTTTGTCCATCGCCTGTTGCTGCCACCAGGAGTCGTAGCTGGGATGCTCGAGAAGTTTTTTCCAGAAGCCGAGTTGCTCCATGCCATGCTGGCGGCCGAGTTCTCCTGCGGAGCCCGCGCGCAAATACAAATCGTAGTCATCGTGAACGCCGGACCACCATTTCACTTCGTTCTTGCGGTCGGCTTCCTGTTCGTAGATGTAGGGCATGTTCTGTTCGCGGAAGGCGCCGTTGTGGAACCAGTCATCGCCCATCCAGCCATCGACCATGGGATTCATGGGAACGGCGACTTTGAGAGCGGGATGCGGATTGACTAGAGCCATGAGGGGGAGGAAGCCGTCGTAGGAAATGCCGAGGACGCCTACTTTACCGTTGGTTTCAGGAATATTCTTGATGAGCCAATCGATGGTGTCGTAGGTGTCTGTGGAGTGATCGACGGGACTGGGATTCAGCGGGCCGTGGAGGGGGCGGGTCATTACGTAGTCGCCTTCGGAGCCGTACTTGCCGCGGACGTCCTGGATGACGCGGATGTAGCCGTCTTCGACGATGACTTCGGTGGCGTTGTCGTAGCCCCAGAGGGAGGGGCCAAGATGCGGACTGTTTTTGTGGGAGACCTGATCGTCGGCGTTGTAGGGAGTGCGGGTGAGGAGGATGGGGGCGTTTTTTGCGCCCTTGGGGACGAGGATGACGGTGTGGAGCTTTACGCCGTCGCGCATGAGGATCATGACGTCGCGGCGCTCGTAGTCAAAATCTTTGGTTACAGGCTGGAAGTGGGCGGGGGTTTCGCTGGGAAGAGTGGCGTTTTCTTGCTGCTGGGCCGCGAGTTGTAGCGGGGCGGATGTGCTCAGCGCCAAGCCGCAAGTTGCGACGAGCAGAAAATTTACGATTGGATTGCCTTGCGTTGCACTGCGGATCATCCGATTCTCCCCTCGCCGGGATGGCGACATGGTTGGTTTGGTCATTGTTATAGATTCGCTTCGGCCTTCTGCTGAGAGAGCTGGGCCACCTGAAGGTGGCCGCTACGGGGCCGGAGCGGATTATAAACGAATAACGGCGTTGTGTCCGAATGACGGCGATACTCTCGCGCGTGGCAAAAGGATACACTTTGGGGATGGCGCACGCGGTGATGTCTCCAGAGCTTCCTCCGGCTCCAGGGCCGAGGGGGAATTTTTTTTTGGGAAGCGCGCGGGAACTGGCGCGGAACTGGCCGGGACATTCGGAGAGGTGCGCGCGGGAGTACGGCGACGTTGTCTGCTATCGCTTCCTGCACGTGCCGATCTGCCAAGTTACGCACCCCGATTACATCGAGTATGTGCTGGTGAAGCACGCCGCGAACTTTCACAAGTCGCGGGATTACGCGGCTTTCAAATTCTTTTTGGGCAATGGTTTGCTGACGAACGAAGGGGCTTCGTGGCGGGCACAGCGGCAACTGGTGCAGCCGGCATTTCGCCACGAAAATATTGCGGCGTATGCGGAGATTATGGCCGATTCCGCGGCGACGCATTTGTCGCGGTGGCAGGACGGAGAGAAGCGCGACCTGCATCATGAGATGGGGGAGCTTGCGCTGGACATCGTGGCGAAATCGCTGTTTGGCGCAAACGTCGGCCACGCGGCAGAAACGATTGGCGAGGAAGTGGCGGCGGTGATGGAAAGGTTTTTCGCGCAGGCGGCGATGTCGTTTTTATTGCCGGACAAGTTTCCGATTCCGAAGACGCCGCGGCTGATGCGGTCGAAGAAGAAGCTGGACGACATCGTGCTTGCGATTATTCGGGAGCGGCGGGCGAGCAAGATTCCCGCGAATGATTTGCTGCAGCGATTGCTGGATGCGCGAAACGAGCAGGGCGAGCGCATGAACGAGGAGCAACTGCGCGAGGAAGTGATGACGCTGTTCATCGCGGGGCATGAGACGACGGCGAACGCGCTGACGTGGACCTGGTATCTGCTTTCGCAGAATCCGGAGGTGGAGAAGAACCTGGCGACGGAGCTGGATTCGGTGCTGGCCGGGCGCGCGCCGGCGCTGGCGGATCTGCCGCGGCTGCCGTACACCGAGATGGTGATCAAGGAATCGATGCGCTTGTACCCGCCCGCGTGGGGAGTGGGACGGCGGGCGCTGGAAGATTTCGAGGTTGGAGGCTACCGGATTCCGGCGGGCACGAACGTTTTCGTGCTGCAGTGGGTGACGCACCGTGACGCGCGGTTTTTTCCGGAGCCGGAGAAGTTTGACCCGGAACGGTGGCGCGACGATCCGATTCGGAAGGGGCGCATTCCACGGTTCGCGTACTTCCCTTTTGGCGGAGGGCCGCGGGTGTGCATTGGTGCGGGATTCGCGATGATGGAGGCGACGCTGCTGCTGGCGACGATTGCGCAGCGGTATCGGTTTACGCTGGCAGCGGAGGCGGTGGTTGCACCGTTTTTTTCGATTACGTTGCGGCCGAAGTATGGATTGCCGATGCAGGTGCACCGGCGCACAAAACCATGAAAGGCGACATGGCCCGTTGTCTGAATCCATGTTAGAGTTTGCCCATGGAGAACAGCGTCAAACTCCTAGACGAACTTGCCGCGCAAGCAAAAGCGCGAGGGCTGCGTGTTGAGGAATATGTTCAAGAGTTGCTCACCCAGCGAGTTCAAGGGAAATCAGGGAATTTTCCTCTTCCCAGAACAGAAGACGAAATTCACGTCTGGCTGGCCTCAATGACCCAATTCTCCGACAAGATTCCACCTTTGCCGGAAACGATATCCCGCGAATGGATTTATCAGGAACACGATTAAATGGCGATTGCTTCGTGTCTGGTTGATACGAACGTTCTGCTAAGGCTCGCAAGGAAGTCCGACCCACAATATCAAATCGCCAATTCAGCTGTGGGCCGCCTTTTGGCTCAGGGAACGGACTTGTTCTATACGATCCAGAATATTGCAGAGCTGTGGAATGTTCTGACCCGGCCGATCGGTAGTAATGGTTTCGGTTTAAGTATTCAGGAAGCCGAAAGGCAGGTTCGCGCGATTGAGTCAGGGATGTATCTCCTTCCGGATAGCTCCGCCGTGTACTTGGAATGGCCCGACCTTGTGGTGAAGTACGGAGTTATCGGAGTTCAGGTTCATGATGCGCGATTGGCTGCAGCGATGCGCGTTCATGGGACGCATCACATTCTCACTTTCAACGTGACGGACTTCGCTCGATTCGGGGGAATCGCAGTTCTTCACCCCACTTCTTTCTAACGCTCATCCAGCCAGTGCCCAAAGTCAACCGCGGCCACCTGAAGGTGGCCGCTACGGGGCTAAAAGCCGGGCGGGTGCTCGGAGACTACGTTGAAGGCGCGTTCTAGGGTTAGGCCGGCGCGGCCCAGGGTGCCTTCTTCGAAGAGGCGGCCGATCAGGGTGATGCCGTGGGGGACGCGGCGGGGCGGAGAGAATTTCGCGATGGGGCGGCTGGGGTCGGGAGCCCAATCGGTGCGGGCTTCGGAGACTTCGACGAAGCCGGCGCGCATGGTGAGCGAAGGCTGGCCGGTGAAATTGGTGATGGTGAGCATTTCGTCGCGGAGCGAGGGGACGAGGAGCAGGTCCACTTCGGAGAAGACGCGAGCCATTTCTTCGGCGACGCGGCGGCGCAGGCGATCGGTTTGCACATAATCGACGGCGGAGAGGAAGCGCGACTGGCGGAAGAGATTGGGCCAGGCGTCGTAGGTCTGGACTTTGAGCTGGTCGGCTTCGCCGCTGAGGGTGAGGTCTTCGAAGGCTGCGGCGCTTTCGGCAAAGAGGATGAGATTGAGGGATTGGTAGGGCCAATCGGGAATGGACACTTCGACGGGAACCATGCCGACTTTTTTTACGGTTTCGAGCGCGGCGCGGTCTACGTCGGTGGCGGGCGGTTCTTTCATCCACTTGGGGAAATAACCTACGCGGAGACCTTTCACGCTGGCGTCGGCGTCGTAATCGAGTTTGCTGAGGACGCTTTGCAGATCGCCGGGATCGGGGCCGGAGATGGCTTCGAGGACGAGCAGAGCGTCTTCGACGCTGCGGGTCATGGGGCCGAGTTTGTCGAGCGACCAGCAGAGAGTCATCGCGCCGGTGCGAGGGACGCGGCCGTAGGTGGGACGCAGCCCGGTGAGGCCGCAACGCATGCTGGGAGAAACGATGCTGCCGCCGGTTTCGCTGCCGATGGAGAAGCCGACGAGCCCCGCGGCGGTGGCGGCGCCGGGGCCAGCGCTGGAGCCGGAGGCACCTTCTTCGAGGAGCCAGGGATTGACGGTTTGGCCGCCGAACCAGATGTCGTTGAGGGCGAGAGCGCCGAGGCTGAGTTTTGCGACGAGGACCGCGCCTGCGGCGCGGAGGCGTTTTACTACGGCGGCGTCATCTTTGGGGATGCGATTGCGAAATGGCTCGGCGCCATAAGTGGTGGGGATGCCGGCGGTGTCGAGCAGATCTTTGCCACCCCAGGGAATTCCATGAAGCGGGCCGCGATATTTTCCGGCGGCGATTTCGGCGTCGGCTTGTTTGGCTTGCGCGAGGGCCAAATCTTTGGTGAGGGTGATGACGCAGCGGAGTTTCGGATTGAACTGTTCGAGGCGCTTCAAATAGATTTGGGTGAGGCGCTCGGAAGTGATCTGGCGCGTTTCGACCCAGCGGGAGAGGCGGGTGACGGGAGCGAAGGCGATTTCGTCTTCGTTTTTGGGGAGCGGGCCGGGATCGGATTTGCTGCGGATAAATTGGTCACGGTCGGGGCCGGCTTTGCGTCCGGGGAGGACGGGGTTCCAACTGGAATATGGGACGACGGAGGGAGGCAAATCCAGTTTGTGGGGGCCGGTGCGGCGTTCGTAGACGGAGGAGAGATTTTCGCGCCAGCTGGTGGCGGCCATTTCGAGCTGGGGCTTGGTGAGTTCGATCTGTACGAGTTTTTCGGCTTCGGTGAAGGTGTTGACGGAAACTTGCGGGCCGACGCCGGGGCTGGTGCCGAATGCGGGCGGCGCACCGGCGGGTTGCTGCTGACCTGGGTCTTGCGCTTCCGCTGGGGCAACTCCTGCCGCGCTTGCCGCAGCTGCTGCCAAGCCAACTGCCGCTTCCATAAGAAATTCACGCCGTGATTTCGCCATGTAGCCTCCGCCGGGTATTTTACCCGGACTTGCTCAGGACGCACTCGGATTCATTTCTTCGAGTGTGGAATTCTTCTTACGCGACTGAGTGGTGACACTTTTCGCGGGCCACTTCTCTCGATTTGCCCTGTTATACTGGAATTTTCCGGGGCTTACTCCATTCAAACTGAGGAAACGTGTATCTGACACTTCTGAAGCGGCTGCGGAAAACGCTGGCCGGACATATTCGCGAGAAATACGGGGTGGAACTTGTGGTGGTGCTGGAGCGGCCGCCGAAACTGGAGATGGGGGAGGCTGCGTCTCCGGTGTGCTTTGAGCTGGCGAAGCGACTGAAGAAGGCGCCGCGGCAGATTGCGCAGGAGATTGCCAATGCGCTGCCGAAGATCGAAGGCATCGGGAGGGTGGAGGTTGCCGGGGCGGGATATTTGAATGCGTTTATTGACCGGGCGTGGTTTTGGGAGAGCGTGCGCAAAGAAGTGAGTGGCCCTTCACAGGCGCTCGGGGTAAACGAGCGGAAGAAAGTGATTGTCGAGCACACGAGCATCAATCCAAATAAGGCGGCGCACATTGGGCACCTCCGGAATGCGGTGCTGGGCGACACCATGGTGCGTTTGCTGCGGCACACCGGGAACGACGTGGCGGTGCAGAACTACATCGACAACACCGGGGTGCAGGTGGCGGATGTGGTGATTGCGTTCGAGCAGATGGAGAAGAAATCGCTGGCGGAAGTGAAGGCGCTGGCGGCGCAGAAGAATTTCGATTACCTATGCTGGGATCTTTACGCGAAAGCGACGCAATACTTTGAAGAAGACAAGGTGCGCGCGGGAAAGCTGCGCGGGGAGACGTTGAAGGCGATCGAAGCGGGTGAAGGCGAAACAGCGGAGATGGCCGCGGTGATTGGCGACGCGGTGGTGGGATTCCATTTGCGGACGATGGCGCGGCTGGACATTTTTTACGAATTGCTGGCGCGGGAGAGCGAGATCTTGCATCTGCATTTCTGGGACGCGGCGTTTGAGAAATTGAAGGCTAGCGGGGCGATCCAGTTGGCGACGAGCGGGAAAAATGCGGGTTGCTGGGTGATGCCTTGGGGCAAGGAGGGAAATGAGGTAAAGGAGGTAAAGGAGAAGAGTGACTCCCAGGATTCGTCTGCCTCGGGAACTGCGTCTGACGAGGAGGACCAGGCGAAGATTATTGTGCGGTCGAATGGGACGGTTACTTACGTTGGGAAGGATATTGCCTACCAGCTTTGGAAGTTTGGATTGCTGGGGAAGGATTTTCATTACCGCCGGTGGCCGAATGCGCCGGACAGCAAGGAACTGTGGGCTACGACGGCGGGGCCAAATGAGGCGGGCGCGCCGCATTTTGGGGGAGCCGAAGCAGTTTATAACGTGATTGACGCGCGGCAGGCGTATTTGCAGGAGGTGGTGGCGGAAGGATTGCGGGCGCTGGGGCATGCGAAGGAAGCGGAGAATTCGATTCACTTTGATTACGAGATTGTGGCGCTGACGCCGCGGTGCGCGGCGGAGATGGGTTACGAATTGTCAGCGGAGGATGCGAAGCGGCCTTACGTCGAAGTTAGCGGGAGAAAAGGATTCGGCGTTAAGGCAGATGATTTGATTACGCGCATGCTTGCGGCCGCGGAGGCGCGGGTTTTGCAGAAGCACGGGGAGATGGCGGGCGCAGAACTGAAACGGACAGCGAATGCGCTGGCGGTGGGTGCGCTGCGGTTTTTCCTGCTGAAGGTGACGCGCAACACGATCATCGCGTTTGATTTTGAGGATGCGTTGAGCGCGGAGGGCGAGACGGGGCCGTATTGCCAATATGCGATCGTGAGGATCCGGGGGATTCGGCGGAAGGGTGCGGAGGTTGCGGGAACGCGGCACGAAATTGGTTTGCAGACGCTGAAGAAAATCATGGAAGGGCCGGAGAGCACTACGATATGGGAAGTGCTGCTGGCTTCGGGGTCGCTAGATTACGCGGTGGACGCGGCGATTGGGGCGCAGGAGCCGGCGTTTGTTTCGAAGTATGCGTTTCAACTGGCGCAGGCGTTTAATAATTTTTATCACAAGCACCATATTTTGTCGGAAGCGGATGAGGAGAAGCGGGCGTTTTTATTGGGGTTGACGGAATTGGTGGAGCGGCAGTTGGTGGGGGCGTTGGAGTTGTTGGGGATTGAAGCGCCGGAGAAGATGTAGGGGGAGAAAAAAGAGCGGCCCGCGGCACGGAAGGCGGGCGTTCAAAGGCGAGAGAAACCCAAGAGCACAGGCAAGAGTGCCTGTGCCACATGGAAGAAAGGCCCGCCACAGAAGGCGGGCCCTACAAGGCAAGAAAACGGCAAGAAGGCGGCGTAAAGCCGCCCCTACATTTCGTGCATCAAGCCTGGGTGTGGGCTTCGATGAACCAGAGATCTTTGTCCATTTCGCGGGTGATGGTGGTAAAGATGTCGACGGTGATGGCGTCCTCGAGGTCTTCGGCTTCCTGGATGGCGGTGCGCAGGGCGTTGGTGTAGTGGCCGACGTTGTGGACGAGCGATTTGATGATTTCCGGGCCATCGTAGGCGGAGAGATCGGCTTCGGGGATGGCGGACTTTGCGGCGGATTCGCGGACGGTGCCGTTGGCGACGCCACCGAGGGCGGAAATGCGCTCGGCGATGGTGTCAATGTGATCTTCGATGTGAGTGGCGACGGAATCGAAGAGCAGGTGGAGTTGGTAGAAATTCTTGCCTTTAACGTTCCAGTGCGCCCATTTGACCTGGCTGTGAATGTCGGAACTGTTTGCGAGATGAATGTTGAGAAGCGCGATGAGTGCCTGGCGATTTTTGTCGGGGACGCCGACGCTGCTGGGATAGGTGCGAAGAGTTGCGGTTGCGGCTTTTGCCATGGGGAGACCTCCTCAAGTCGAGATTGGTTCTGGCAGTGGGATGCGATAGGGAGAGGGAAGGATATGTTTTTTGTGGGAGGGAGGGAGGGGTGTAGCAAGAGGGAAAAAACGGCCCGCCACGGTCGGCGGGCCCTGCGAAGACGAGAGACAGAAAAAAGGACCCCACCCTTCGCAAAAAACGCAAAGGGTAGGCCACCCACAGAATAGAAAAAGCGAAACCCAAGAGTGCTTGACGACCCGTTCCTGCGTCAGGGCAAGCCTGAAGGTCGCCGCTGCGCGGCAGGGGGCCGACGCGGAGTTAGAGGACTGGGCGGGGTTCGGCTACGTCGGCGTAGAGTTTGTCGATTAGGTCGGCGTATTGTTGCTCGACTACGCGGCGTTTTAGTTTCATGGTGAAGGTGAGGCTGCCGGCGTCGAAGGTGAAGTCGTCGGGGATTAGGGCGAAACGCTTGATGGTTTCGTATTGTGCGAGATGGGTGGTGAGGCGGGCGACTTCTTTGTCGATGAGGGCATGGGTGGCGGGATGGGCGGCGAGTTCGGCGTTGGAGGAGAATTTCAGGGCGTCTTCGGCGAGCTTGGCGGAAACGGTGACGGGGTTGGGAACGATGACGGCAACGATGAATTTGCGCTGATCGCCGACGACCATGGCGTTGAGGATGTACGGACTCGTTTTGAGAGTGTTTTCGATGGGCTGCGGAGCGATGAATTTGCCGGCGGCAGTTTTGAGGAGATCTTTTTTGCGATCGGTGATGAAGAGGTAGTTGTCTTTGTCGAGATAGCCGACGTCGCCGGTTTTGAACCAGCCATCGTCGGAGAGCACATCGTGGGTGGATTCGGGCGATTTGAAGTAACCCTGCATGACGCAAGGGCCCTTGGCGAGAATTTCGCCGTCGTCGGCAATGCGGAGCTGGACGTTGGGAATCGGGCGGCCGGAGCTGCCGGCACGGTTGTGCGGGTGATTGCTGGTGAGGACGGGAGAGGTTTCCGTCAGGCCGTAGCCCTGATAGATGGGAATGCCGATGGCCCAGAAAAATTCGCAGAGATCCCTGGAGAGCGGGGCTCCGCCGGAAAGAATGGTGCGGAGCTGGCCGCCGGTGCCGGCACGAATTTTGGAATAGACGAGCTTGTCGGCGATTACCCACTTGAGGCGAGTGACAAGGCCGGCGGATTTTTCGCCGCTGCGCCAGGGTGCGGATTCGCGGGCAGCCTGCATGGCGAAATCGAAAATTTTGCGCTTGGCGCCGGTGGCTTTACTTCCCTGCTCCATCAGGCGGGCATAGATTTTTTCGAAGAAGCGCGGAACGGCGGCGAGGACGGTGGGGTGGAGTTCGAGGAGAGCTTGCGCGACGTTTTCGACGACTTCGACGTAGGCGACGGGGCAGCCATGGAAAATATAAACATAGTCGAGCATGCGGCCGTAGACGTGGGCGAGCGGGAGGAACGAGACCGCCAGATCGGTGCCGGGGCGGAGATCGAGTTCAACGCAGGAGTCGGTGACATTGGAGCAGAAATTGGTGTGGGTGAGCATGACGCCCTTGGGCTCACCGGTGGTGCCGGAAGTGTAGATGAGCGAGGCGAGCTGGCTGGGAAGAACTTTGGCGGCGCGGAGGCGGTAGGCGGCGACTTCGGCGGGACCGGTGGCGGCGATCAGCGTTTCGTAATGGAGGAAGTCGGTGGGGAGATCGGGGCCGACGCCTGCAACAATGACTTGCTGAACTTCCTTGAGGGAGTCGCGGACCGCGAGGAATTTCTGGAGCTGTTTTTGGCCGGCGATGAAGACGACTTGCGCGCCGCAGTGATTGAGGATGTAGCACATGCGGTCGGGGGATTCGTTGAAGTAGATGGGGACGGTAACGCCGCCGGAGCCGCTGATGGCGAAATCGGCGGTGTGCCATTCGGGGCAGTTGGGCGCAAAGAGGCCGACGCGGTCGCCGGATTTTACGCCGAGTTCGACGAGGGCGTTGGCGAGGCCGGCGACGCGGCGCAGAAGTTCCTGAGAGGAGATGGATTCCCAGCGGTCCGGGCCGCGAAACATCTGGGCGCGGGGAGACGGGTGCTCTTCAACGGCGTTGATGAAGCGGGTGGGGAGAGTGCCGTAGTTCATCGGAAATTTGAATTTACATGATGGGGATTGTTCGTGCAATGGGAGGAAGAATAACGCAGAGAACGCTGAGAGCGCAGAGAGCACTGAGAAGAAAAGAGCAACCCAAGAGCACAGCCAGGAATGACTGTGCAACAAGAGGGGAGCGTATTTGTGGGAGATGAGGTGAGATAAGATGGTGGGAGAGGGACTAGAGTGATGAGCGTGGGGACACCTGTGGTGAATGATCCGGCTACGAGCCGTGGGCCGTTTCGGGCGCCGCGGGGGACGCAGATTTCATGCAAGGGTTGGCAGCAAGAGGCGGCGCTGCGGATGCTGCTGAACAATCTGGATCCCGAGGTGGCGGAGAAGCCCGAGGACCTGGTGGTGTACGGAGGGACCGGGAAAGCGGCGCGGAATTGGGATTGCTTTCACGCGATTGTGAAGTCGCTGCGGGCGCTGGAGGGAGACGAAACGCTGCTGGTGCAATCGGGGAAGCCGGTGGCTGTGTTCCGAACGCACGAGTATGCGCCGCGGGTGCTGCTGTGCAATTCGAACCTGGTGGGACATTGGAACAATTGGGAACAGTTCAACGAGCTGGACCGCGCGGGATTGATGATGTACGGGCAGATGACCGCGGGAAGCTGGATTTACATCGGGACGCAGGGAATTTTGCAGGGGACGTATGAGACGTTTGCGGCGGCGGCGCGGCAGCACTTTGGCGGGAGCCTGAGCGGGAAGCTGGTGGTGACGGGTGGAATGGGCGGGATGGGCGGAGCGCAGCCGTTGGCGGCGACGATGAACGGGGCGGCGTTTTTGGGCATCGATGTGGATCCGGAGCGGATCAAGCGGCGCGTGAAAACCGGTTATTGCGACGTGATGGTGACTTCGCTGGATGAGGCGCTGCGGATTCTGAAAAATACGGTGCGCAAGGGCGAGGCGACGTCGGTGGGATTGGTAGGAAATTGCGCGGACCTGATTCCGGAGATGGCGAAGCGCGGCGTGGTGCCGGACATTCTGACGGATCAGACGAGCGCGCACGATCCGATTGGCGGGTACGTGCCGAATGGAATGACGCTGGCGGAGGCGCTGGAGCTGAGGAAGAAGAATCCTGCGGAGTACCGGAAGCGGTCGGTTGCTGCGATGGGCGAGCATGTGCAGGGGATGCTGGATTTGCAGAAGCTGGGGGCGGTGACTTTCGATTACGGAAATAATATTCGAACGTTTGCGTTTGAAGCGGGAGTGAAGGATGCGTACGGCTTCCCCGGATTTGTGCCGGCGTACATCCGGCCGCTGTTCTGCGAGGGGAAGGGGCCGTTCCGGTGGGCGGCGCTTTCGGGAGAGGCGTCGGACATCGCGCGGACGGATCAACTGGTGCTGGAAATGTTTCCGGACAACGAGCATTTGAAGAGATGGATCACGATGGCGCAGAAGCGGGTGAAGTTCCAGGGATTGCCTTCGCGGATTTGCTGGCTGGGATACGGGGAGCGGGACAAATTCGGGCTGGCGCTGAACGACCTGGTGGCGAAGGGGGAGTTGAAAGCGCCGATCGTGATCGGGCGGGATCATTTGGATTGCGGATCGGTTGCGTCGCCGTATCGCGAGACGGAATCGATGAAGGACGGATCGGACGCGATTGCGGACTGGGCGCTGCTGAACGCGCTGATTAATACGGCGAGCGGGGCGTCTTGGGTGTCGATTCATAACGGGGGAGGCGTGGGGATCGGATATTCGCAACATGCGGGGCAGGTTACGTGCGCGGACGGTACCAAAGAAATGGCCAAGCGCATCGAAAGAGTGTTGACGAACGACCCCGGGATGGGGGTTGCTCGCCATGTGGACGCGGGTTACCCAGAGGCCATTGCGTTCGCAAAGAAAACTGGCGTGAAAGTGCCAATGCTGTAAGGATAGCGACACACAAACAAACCGCATGTCTCGGTGCAGAGGCAGACGGTCGAGGAGCGGCTATCTATGTACACGGTCCTGGGTGCAACGGGAAATATCGGCTCGGTCATCACGAAAAAATTATTGGAAAAGGGCGAGAGGGTCCGGGTTGTCGGGCGGAATGCCGCCAGGCTGCAGCAGTATGTGCACCGTGGGGCGGAGGCGTTCGTTGCGGATGTTAAGGATGCAGAAGCGCTGACGAAAGCGCTGACGGGCGCGCGGGCGGCGTTTCTGATGATGCCGCCGGGGATGACCTCGCCGGATTACCGCGCGGAGCAGGAAGTGGAATCCTACGCGATTGCGACGGCAGCGAGGAACTCCGGATTGCAGTACGCGGTGAATTTGAGCAGCATCGGGGCGCAGGCCCCCTCGGGAACCGGGCCGATTCTGGGATTACACGACTGCGAACGAAAATTGAATGCGGTGGAGCGGCTGAACGTGCTGCACCTGCGCCCGGCGTATTTCATGGAAAACCACCTCTCGGCGGCCGAAATGATCCAGATGATGGGGATTTTCGCGGGCGCGCTGAAGCCGGAATTGAAGATACCGATGATCGCGACGCGGGACATCGGGGTGCACGCGGCGGAGCGTTTGCTGAATCTGGATTTCAGCGGGAAGCAGACACAGGAGCTGCTGGGCGAGCGGGATTTGACCATGACGGAGGCGGCGGCGATCATCAGCCGGGGAATTGCGAAGCCGGACTTGAGATATTTGCAGTTCACGTACGAACAGGTGGAGCAGGCGCTGGTGCAGATGGGACTCTCCGAAAAGACGGCGGCCTATATCATCGAGATGTTTCAGGGAATGAACAACGGGATTGTGGCGGGGTTGGAGCCACGGAGCGCGGCGAATACGACGGGGACGACGATGGAGACGTTTGTGAGGGAAGTGTTTGCGCCGGCGTATCAGGGGATTGCAGTGGGGGCGTAGGGCGGGTTTAGAGGCCGCGACAGGAAGAAGAGAGTAGCCCAAGACCCACACGCAAAATCTGCGTGCGGGGCACCGGCGGAAGGAAAAGGCGCCCGCCTCGGAAGGCGGCCGCTACAAAGGCAAGAGAAACCCAAGAGCACAGGCTGAAGCCTGTGCCACGTTTTTGAGCGGAAGCGTTCTGATTACAGGGGCTTCACAGGTGGTTACGCTGCGGGGGGGCGGTCCGCGGCGGGGTAATTCCCTTTCCAAAATTGGGTTGGTGCGGGATGGCGCGGTGCTGGTGCGCGACGGGAAGATTGTGTCTGTTGGGCCGCGTGCGGAGGTCGAGAGGCGCGCGGAGGCGAAGGCGGCGGAGAAACTGGAAGTGGGCGGGCGCGTGGTGTTGCCGGGATTTGTGGATTCGCACACACACCTGGTTCATGCAGCCAGCCGCGCGGAAGAGTATGAGTTGAAGATTCAGGGAGCGAGCTACGAGGAGATTGCGCGGAAGGGCGGCGGGATACTGAATTCGGTGAAGAAGCTGCGGGCGGCGACGAAGGAAGCGTTGAAGGCGCGGGCGATGGCGGCGCTCTCGGAGTTTGCGGCGCATGGTACGACGACGGTGGAGGCGAAGAGCGGGTACGGACTGGATGTGGCAAGCGAGTTGAAGATATTGCGGCTGCATAAGGAATTGAACGCGGAGCAGCCGCTGGAGATTGTTTCGACGTTTCTGGGTGCGCATGTGGTGCCGGCGGAATTTCGCGCGAAGAAGGATGGAGCGGAGAAGTATTTGGCGTTGTTGATGGAAAAATTGTTGCCGGAAGTTGTGGTGGGGGATCTGGCGGAATATTGCGACGTGTTTTGCGATCGCGGGGCGTTTACGGTGGGGCAATCGAGGAAATTGCTGACGAAGGCGAAGGAGCACGGGCTGCGGCCGCGGTTGCATGCGGAGCAGTTGTCGCGCAGCGGGGCTACGCAATTGGCGGTGGAGTTGGAAGCGGCGAGTTGCGACCACCTGGAGCAGGTGAATGATGCGGATATCCGGGCACTGGCGAAATCGGAAACAGTGGCGACGCTGTTGCCCGGGTGCGATTTTCATTTGGGATTGGAGAAGTATGCGCCGGCGCGGAAGCTGATTGAGGCCGGGGCAATTGTGGGGCTGGCTACGGATTACAATCCGGGGACGAGTCCGACGATGAGCATGCCGATGATATTGTCGCTGGCGTGTTCGCAACTGCGGATGACGCCGGCGGAGGCGATTGCAGCGGCGACGATTAATGGGGCTTATGCGTTGGGGCGGGAGAAGACGGTTGGGTCGCTGGAAGAGGAGAAACGGGCGGATCTGGCGGTGTACGAGGTGGAGGATTACCGGGAAATTCCTTATTATTTCGGGATGAATGTTTGCTGGATGACGATGAAGGGTGGGGAGATTGTTTGGATGAGGGATTGAAAGAACAGTTCAAAGTACAAAGATAAGAATTAACGCAGAGTTCGCTGAGACGCAGAGGACGCAGAGTTAAGAGGAAGAAGAAGAGGGCGGAACGGAGAGAGATGAAACGACTGATTGAGTGCGTGCCGAATTTTTCGGAGGGGCGGGACCCGGCGAAGGTGGATGCGCTGGTGCAGGCGATGTGTTGCGTGCCGGGGGTGTATGTGCTGGACCGAGAGATGGACGCGGACCACAACCGTTGCGTGATCACGCTTGCGGGGGAACCGGAGGCAGTGGGCGAAGCGGCGATTCTGGGCGCTGGCAAGGCGATGGAGTTGATCGACATGAACGAGCACAAGGGCGCACACCCGCGGGTGGGGGCGACGGACGTGGTGCCGTTCATTCCTGTGGAGGGCGTGACGCTGGAAGATTGCGTGGCGCTAGCGAAGCGCGTGGGGCAGGAGATCTGGAAGCGGCACCGGATTCCGATTTTCTTTTACGAAGCGGCGGCGACGCGGCCGGACCGGGTGAACCTGGAGAATGTGCGGCGGGGACAATACGAAGGATTGCGCGAGGAGCTGAAGAAGAATCATGACCGGCAGCCGGACATCGGCGAGCCGAAGCTGCATCCAACGGCGGGCGTGACGGTCGTGGGAGCGCGGAAATTCCTGGTGGCGTACAACGTCAATTTGAATACTTCGGACATCGGAGTGGCGAACAAGATTGCGCGGGCGATCCGGTTTTCGAACGGCGGGTTTCGGTACGTGAAATCCATGGGCGTGGAATTGAAGGCGCGCAACCTGGCGCAGGTGTCGATCAATTTGACGGATTACGAGCAGACGCCGATGCATCGGGTGTACGAGGCGGTGAAGCGCGAGGCGGAGCGCTATGGCGCGATGCCGGTGGGCAGCGAGATTGTGGGGCTGGTGCCGAAGAAGGCGATCGAGATGGCGGCGGACTACTTTCTGCAACTGGAGAACTTCTCGCCTTCACAAGTGTTTGAAAACAAGCTGGCGGATGCGCTGAGCGGAGCGCCGCTGGAGTCGAAGGACGGGAAACTGGCGCACCTAGCGCGGCCGTTTCTGGACGCGGTTGGAGAGGCGACGCCGACGCCGGGAGGCGGAAGCGTTTCGGCGTTTGCGGCGGCGCTGGCAGCGTCGCTGGGGCAGATGGTGGCGGGGCTTTCGCGGAAGAAGAAATTGCAGGCGCCGTTTGTGGACAAGCTCTCGGAGAACGTGGATGCCCTGAGAATAATTGCGGATGAGCTGGCGGCGGCAATCGACCGGGATGCGAGTTCGTATGATGCGGTGATGGCGGCGTTCAAACTGCCGCAGGGGAACGACGCGGAGAAGGCCGCGCGGGAAGCGGCGATTCAGGCGGCGACGAAGGGCGCGACGGAAGTACCGCTGGAAGTGGCGGAAAAAGCGGCTGGCCTGGTGGAACGGCTGGTGCAACTGGAAGCAATCTCGGCGGCATCCATGAAGTCAGACCTGCTGGTGGCGCGTCTAATGGGAGTGGCGGGAGCGAAAGGCGCTCTTGCCAACGTGGAGATCAACCTGGAAGGGTTGAAGGACGCGGCGTATGTGGCGCAGATACGAGGGAAAGTTGACGGACTGCGCAAGCGGCTCGGCTGAAAACGGATGGATGGCGTAAACTAGAGTTTGCACAGCGGAGCGGAAGGTTGGGCGCTAGTGAGAGAGACCCAAGAAGGCGGCGTAAAGCCGCCCCTACACGGACGCGATCGCTAAATAAATTTTCCCCCGGCCCTTGAAAGGAGCATTACATGCGGAAGTGGACAGAGGCGAGAACGAGATTTGTGGCGGCATGCGCGCTGCTGGCATTGACGGCGGCGGTGGCGAAGCCCGTGAAGGCCGGTTCGCTGGGCGCGGACACGATTGGACTGTTTCCGAAGGAGGTGGGCGAATTTGCGTACGCGGATTTGAAGAAGGCGCGGACGATGAAGTGGTACCCGGCGCTGGAGCAGCAGATGCTGCCGGAGAAGTTCAAGCAGTTTGAGAAATTTCTGGCCTCAGCGGGAATTGATACGAATACGCAAGTGGACGAACTGACGTGGGCGTTGGTGCCGGGGTCTGCGCTGGCCAAGGACGCAGCGGCGAATGGCGGCACAGCGGCGGAAGCGCCTCCGGACAGCGAAGAGATCGTGGGGATTGCGCTGGGTGCGTATAACCCGGATTCGACGGAAGCGTATTTCAAGACGCAGAAGCTGCCGACGGCGAAGTCGCACGGGTACACGCTGTTTGCATTCGGATCGGGCGTAGGGCCGAACGACCTGTTTTTCTTTTTTGTGGATTCGAACAAGGCGGCGTTTGGGCACCGGCAACTGCTGGAGAAGCTGATTGCGGTGCGGTACGGAGAAGAAGACAGCCTGCTGCGGAACGACACGATGTTCAACATGATCAACGAAACAAACGGCAGCGGCGTGGTGTGGGCGGTACTGAATCCGGCGTATACCAAGCTGGCGATGGGGCAGTTGGCGCCGGAGGTGCAGCAGTTTCCGGATGCGGCGAAGCTGGTGGCGCGGATGCAGGCGATGATTATTACAGCGACCGCGAGCAGCGGGATGGAAGCGAAGTTTCAGGCGGTGTGCGGCTCGACGGAAGATGCGAACACGCTGAGCCAGTTGATGGCGGCGGGGCTGCTTTATAAGAAGTATCAGACGGCGAAGGATAATCCGGAGCTGGGGTCGTTGCTGGACCAGACGAGCGTGACGCCGTCGGGAGACCGCGTGGTGATCCGGATGACGGTTAGCGACGAGCAGATGACGACGTTGATTCAGAAGAATACGTTTGCGATTAAGATGTAGGGGAGTGGCGAGAAGCGTTCAAGAGTTCAGAAGTTCAAGAGTTGAGGAATTCACAGGCTAGAGCGAGTGCTGCTGGATCGGTGGCACGGGCTTTAGCCTGTGCTGTTTTTGGGCTGCTCTTCGCGGTGGCCGGTGAGGGTGCAGGCGTGAAAGCGGAGGCTTTGCCTCCCTTCGACTACGCTCAGGGCAGGCCGCACTCAAAGAAAAAATCGCCCGCCTCGGAAGGCGGCCACTACAAAGACGCGGAGTTGGCCACCTGAAGGTGGCCGCTACAAAGGCAAACCCAAGAGCACAGCCAGGAATGGCTGTGCTACTAAGAGGCGGCGTGGAGGAATTTGGTCAGGCGGAGGACGCCGCAGTCGTTGCGGGATTCGCATTGGATGTCGTCTACGCCGGCCCAGTGGGGTTCGGGCTTATTGGCTGGCGGAGGGACGCCGGGGACGGAGACTTCGACTTCGATGCGATCGTTGAGGCGGCGGAAGTTCACCTGGCAGGGCGTGGTGCAATTGTGGTGAAAGCCGAAGCAGAGTTTGCAGGCGGAGACTACGGCGGCTTTGAGTTGTTCGATGATTTCGTTGGGGAGGCCGGCGGCATCGGCGAAGACGCGCATGGCGCCACCCGCGGCGGCGGCGAGGCGTTCGTCGTGGTCGAGGGAGAGGCGGAGGTTGAGCGGATTTTTCGGCACGGCTATTGGCTGCTGGCCCAGGCGACGTCGCAGGATTCGCGGCAGTCGGGACAATAGTACAACCCATCAACGGCCAGGCGCACTCTTTCGAGGCTTTTGCAGATGGTGCAGTATTTATCGCAGGTGCAATATTCTTCGGATTTGTCGCACTGGGCGCAGAGAACTTGTTCGCGGGCGGCCATCGGTGCCTCCGGAAAAAACTGTACCTGAGGGAGAGGCGGTCAGCAAGGGGCGGGTAGGGTTGGCGCTGCATAATAGCTAAGAGTCAGTAGGAGTACGTGCTGTCCTAATTTGAATTTGCAATCGTACGACGGCACCTCTCGAACTCGCTACTTCGGTCGCGGCTGCCATTCGCAACTAAACATGGGCTCGTTCTCGCCATTCTTCCGGCAGTTCCAATACGAAAGCTCATCGCCTTCCGGTCCCTTGATGTGGCCTATACCCAAAAATCGCACCTTGAAAACTTTACCCTTGTCTTCGCTGCCATGCGGAAAGTCACATATCAATTCTGGAGGGTTCTGTGCTTTCAGGAACGAATAGCAGGTCTTGTATTCCCCCTTCGTCCAATTCTTTGCATAAATCTTGACCAGATTGTCGCGCGATATAAGATTCCAGTCTTCAAGCTTTTGCCACGAAATCCCAATGCCCGCCCAAAGCAGAACGACGACAACCACTCCTAAGAGCAGCCTAGTCCGGTTACTTGCATAAATTTTCGGCAGCTTGTCACGGAATTTAAGATTCCGGTCTTTAAGTGTACGCCATGCCTCCCAAAGCATGGCGACGAGAAGAATTCCTAAGAACACCAAAAGAAATGCGTCTTCTGAGAACAGAAAGAGAAATGCGTAGTTTGCCATGTAGAATAGTCTTCTACGTATAGACTATGTAGGAGATCCTAACATGGCAGGCGAAAAAGAGGCCTTCATCAAGCTTTTGGAATCTGACATCCAAGCGTGGGAACTTTGGCATCCTATTTTGAGGGCATCCACGTAAAAAGTATTTCTATCAATGAGGTCGAGACCTCCGCACATGACAAAGCGCAGCAAATGCGAGATAGGGTCAAAGAGCATCAAGAGCTTATAAACAGAATTAAGAAATCAAATTAGCGCGCTCGCTAGGAGCGTCTGTGTTTTGACGGGGTGTGGGGTGCGTGGTAGCATCGGTTTTTGCCTGAGCAAACGGAATGGACTCCGGAAACTCTCCTGCCAATTCAAGTCTTCGCAAAACGGCACTGAATGTGCTGCATAAGCGCCTGGGCGCCAAAATGGTTAATTTTGGCGGCTGGGACATGCCCGTGGAGTATCCGTGCAGCGGCAACTTGATGTGCGAGCACCGGGCGGTGCGCGGCGGCGTGGGCGTGTTTGACGTCAGCCATATGGGCGATATTCGAATTCGGGGAAAATCGACGGAAAGAAAGTCGACAGTTGACAGTTCACAGTTATTAGTTTCGGAGAGGAATAGCCCAAGAGCACCAGGAATGGCTGTGCCACAGGGGCAAGATGTCACCCACGGAGGGTTAGCGGCGGTACAGCATTTGTGCATGAACGATGCGTCGAAGCTGGCGATCGGGCAGGCGCAGTATTCGGCGATGCTGTATCCGAGCGGCACGTTTGTGGACGACGTGATCGTGCACCGGCTGGGCGAGGACGACTACCTGCTGGTGATCAATGCGGGGACGCGGGAGAAGGATATTTCGTGGGTGCGCGAAAACACCAAGGGGATGGATTGCGTGGTGGAGGATTTGAGCGACGCGTACACGCAACTGGCGATTCAGGGGCCGCGGGCGGCGGAGGTGCTGCAGAAGCTGACGGACGCGAAGCTGGAGACGATCAAGAATTACTGGTTCACGCATGGAACGGTTTGCGGGCTGCCGAACACGCTGATTGCGCGGACGGGATATACGGGCGAGGACGGGTTTGAGATTTATGTGCCGTCGGACGTGGTAACGAGCGAGCGCGTGTGGAACGAAGTGTTTGCGGCGGGGAAAGAGTTTGGGATTCTGTCTTGCGGGCTGGGGGCGCGGAATACCTTGCGGCTGGAATCGAAGATGGCTTTGTATGAGCACGAGATCAGCGACAGGATCAATGTTTGGGAAGCGGGGCTGGACCGGTATTGCCATTTGGAGAAGGGCGCGTTTATTGGGCGGGACGCTTTGGTTCGGTTGAAGGCGGAGGGATTGAAGCGGGCGCTGGTGGGGCTGGAGATGGTGGAGCGCGGGATTGCGCGCGACGGGTACCGGTGTTTGGATGAAAATGGGAATGAGATTGGGATGGTGACCAGCGGGTCGCCATCGCCTACGCTGGGGAAGAATATTGCGCTGGCGTATGTGCCGCCTTCGATGACGGGGTTGGGGACGGAGATTTTGGTGGAGATTCGGGGGCAGAGGGTTAAGGCGGTGGTGGTGGGGACGCCATTTTATAAGAGGATCAGAACCCCAAGAGCACAGCCAGGAATGGCTGTGCCACAGTGAAGGTTCGGAACACGCGGATTTTTAACACAGAGGGCACAGAGGGGGATGGGCGAGGCCACCTGAAGGTGGCCGCTACGCGGGGCGGAGAAACCCAAGAAGGCGGCGTAAAGCCGCCCCTACGAGATTCGGTTGGGGCAAATACTTGGATTGAAGGAGCGGGACTATGGCATATCCGACGCAGTTTAAGTATTCGAAGGACCATGAGTGGATTGAGGTGAAGGGCGACGTGGCTACCGTGGGGATTACGGATTACGCGCAGCATGAGTTGGGCGACGTGGTGTTTGTGGAGTTGCCGGCGGTGGGCGCGAAGGTGACTGCCGGGAAGACGTTTGGCTCGGTGGAATCGGTGAAGGCGGTCAGCGAGATTTATGCGCCTGCAAGCGGCGAAGTGACGGAAGCGAACGGCGCGCTGGTGAAGCAACCCGAGGCGATCAACACGGATCCCCACGGTGCGGGCTGGCTGATCAAGGTGAAGCTGGCGAATCCAGCGGAACTGGGCGCGCTGATGGACGCGGCGGCGTATGAGGCGTTCATCGCGGAGAAGCAGAAAGAAGCGTCCGCCTGATGCGCTACCTCCCGAAAAGCCCCGCGGAACGCCAGGAGATGCTGGCGGCCATCGGGGTGAAGAACGTAGAAGAGTTGTTTTCGTCGATTCCCGAAAAATACAGGTTGAAGAAGGCGCTGAACCTGCCGGGACCTTTCTCCGAGCAGGAAGTGATTCGCTATTTCCAGGAGCGCGCGAAGGAGAATTCCGGCGGGTACACGAGCTTCCTGGGCGCTGGTGTGTACAACCACCTGCGGTCGGTGGTGACGGACACGATTATTCAGCGCGGCGAGTTTCTGACGTCGTACACGCCGTATCAGGCGGAGATTACGCAGGGGACGCTGCAGGCGATTTTTGAGTTTCAGACGCTGATGTGCCAGTTGACGGGGCAGGAAGTGGCGAACGCGTCGATGTACGACGGATCGACGGCGACGACGGAAGCGGTGTTGATGGCCGAACGGCTGACGGGGCGGACGCGGGTGTTGGTGGCGCGGTCTGTGCATCCGGAGTACCGCGAAGTGCTGCGGACGTACGCGAAGAATTCCGGGCTGCACGTGGAAGAGATTTCGTACACGATGGCGGGGACGCTGGACACGAAGACGCTGAAGGCGGCGATTCGCGACGATGTTTGCGCGGTGGTGGTGCAGTCGCCAAACTTTTTCGGGACGATCGAATCGCTGGGGCCCCTGGCGGAGATTACACGGGCCGCGGGAGCAATGCTGGTGGTGGCGGTGGCGGAAGCGGTGTCACTGGGCGCGGTGCGGCCGCCGGCGGAAGCGGACATTGTGGCGATGGAGGCGCAGAGTTTTGGATTGGCGCCGAGCTATGGCGGGCCGTATGCGGGCGTGATTGCTTCGCGAGAGAAATACGTGCGGCAGATGCCGGGGCGGCTTTCGGGGCAGACGGTGGACAGCGAGGGGCAGCGGGGATTTGTGCTGACGCTGGCTACGCGCGAGCAGCATATTCGGAGAGAGAAGGCGACTTCCAATATCTGCACGAACCAGGCGTTGTGCGCGCTGGCGGCTACGGTGCATTTGACGTTGCTGGGCAAAGAGGGATTGCGGGAGCAGGCGGAGCAGAATTTGGCTAAGGCGCATTTTGCGTTGACAGAGTTGGAGAAGATTCCGGGAGTGACGAGGACTTTTTCGGGGCCGTTTTTTAATGAGTTTACGGTGGCGCTGCCGAAGTCGGTGAAGTTGGTGAATGCGGAGTTGTTGAAGGAGAAGATTGTGGGGCCGTTTGTTTTGGGGACGGCTTATCCGGAGTTGTCGAAGAATGCGGTGGTTTGCGTTACGGAGACTACTTCGCGGGGGGAGATTGAGCGGCTGGTTGCGGGAGTCCGAAAGGCGTTAGCGGTTTAAGAGAAAAGAAAGAGTTTTAACACAGAGGGCACAGAGGTCGGAGCACAGAGTTCGCAGAGAAGAGAAATGCAAGAAGGCGGCCTAAAGCCGCCCCTACAGGCGAGAGAAGAGTGGGGATGAGCGAGAAGATTAAGAAGGCTACGCGACATACGAATCAGAATGAGGGATTGATATTTGAGAAGTCGTCGCCGGGGAAGCGGGCGTTTGAATTGCCGCCGCTGGACGTGCCGGTGGTGGATCCCGCGAAAGCGCTGGGCGATGCGTACCGGCGCGGGGGAGTGGACGGATTTCCGGAGGTGAGCGAGATCGAGGTGATCCGGCACTTCACGCGGCTATCGACGTGGAATTACGCGATTGATCTGGGGATGTATCCGCTGGGTTCGTGCACGATGAAATACAACCCGCGGGTGAATGAGTTTGTGGCGAGGCTGGATGGGATTGCGACGGAGCATCCTTATCAGCCGCAGGAACTTTCGCAGGGTTGCTTGAAAGTGCTGCAACTGCTGGAAAAGTGTCTGCTGGAAATTACCGGGATGGATGCGATCACGCTGCAGCCGGCGGCTGGAGCGCAGGGCGAACTGACGGGACTGCTGCTGATTCGCGCGCATCACGAGAAGAATGGGAATCCGCGGAAGAGAGTACTGATTCCGGACTCGGCGCACGGAACGAATCCGGCGACGGCGGTGATTGCCGGGTATGAAGTGGAGAACATCAAGTCGAACGCCGAGGGCCAGGTAGACCTGGCGCATTTGCGCGAGCAGGTGACGGAAGACGTTGCGGCGCTGATGCTGACGAATCCGAGCACGCTGGGAATCTTCGAGCAGCAGATTCCGGAGATTGCGGAGATTCTGCACGCGAAGGGCGCGCTGCTTTATATGGACGGCGCGAACATGAACGCGCTGACGGGCGTGACGCGGCCGGGCGACCTGGGCGTGGACGTGATGCACCTGAATTTGCACAAGACGTTTTCGACGCCGCATGGCGGCGGCGGGCCGGGCGCGGGCCCGGTGGCGATGAAGAAAATTCTTGAGCCGTATTTGCCGACGCCGGTGCTGGTGGAAAAAGAGGGCGGACGGCTGGCGCTGGATTTCAACCGGAAGCAGAGCGTTGGGCGAGTGAAGGCGTTCGTGGGAAATTTTGGCGTGCTGGTCCGGGCGCTGGCGTACATTCTGGCGTACGGGCCGGGAGTGCGGCAGGCGACGGAAGACGCGGTGGTGAACGCGAACTATATTCGCAAGGGGCTGGAAGGCGTGTTTGATTTGCCGTACACGAAGCCGTCGATGCATGAGGTGGTGTTCAGCGACGCGATTCAGAAGAAGAGCGGCGTGAACACGATGGATATCGCGAAGCGGCTGATTGATTATGGATTTCACCCGTACACGACGGCGTTTCCGCTGATTGTGCCGGGGGCGCTGATGATCGAACCGACGGAATCGGAGTCGAAGGAAGAGCTGGATCTGTTTGTGGAGGCGATGAAGTCGATCGCGAAAGAGGCGGCGGCTACGCCGGAGCTGGTGAAGACGGCGCCGCATACGACGCGGGTGCGGAGGTTGGATGAGGTGGGAGCGGCGCGGAAGCCGGTGCTGAGGTGGAAAGCGGGAGAGAAGCGGAGCGAGGCGGCGGATTAGTTGAGAAGGAAGATTAAGAATTAACGCTGAGATCGCGGAGAGCGCAGAGTTCGCTGAGAAGAAAACCCAAGAGCACAGCCAGGAATGGCTGTGCTACAAGAGAAGAAGGCGGCCTAAAGCCGCCCCTACACGTCGGAAGCAGAACAAGCGGACAGGTTGAAGATTGGTAGCTTTGAGTGCACGGGTGTGCATACGTCACACGATTCCCTGCCCTGGGGCTGGTAGAATTTGGCTGGTGGGGACGGAAACGGGTTGGCGAAGCTATGAGCGCTGCGATTGACGCGTGGTTGCCCAAATCAGTTTTACTTCTGCGCGAATACAATTTTGAAAAATTCACGGCGGACTTGATTGCCGGCGTTACGGTGGGGCTGGTGGCGCTGCCGCTGGCGATGGCGTTTGCGATTGCGTCGGGAGTTTCGCCGCAGGCGGGGATCTACTGCGCGATCGTGACGGGATTCCTGATTTCGGCGCTGGGCGGATCGAAAACACAGATTGGCGGGCCGACCGGCGCGTTCGTGGTGGTGGTGCTGGGGATTATTTCGAGGTACGGGCTGGACGGGCTGTTTACATGCACGATGCTGGCCGGGTTGATCCTGGTGATTATGGGCGTAACCGGGCTGGGCAGCATGGTGAAATATTTTCCGCGTCCGGTGGTGGTGGGATTCACGAACGGAATCGCGATCCTGATTGCTAGCACGCAGATCCGGGATCTGTTCGGGCTGAGTATGGAGCATGTTCCCGGAGATTTCTTTCACCGCATGGGCGCGATCGCGGAGAATTTTCATACGCTGAACTGGGTGGCGACGCTGGTGGGGTTTGCTTCGTTGGCGGTGATGATCATCTGCGCGAAGTTTTTCAAGCGGATTCCGGGCGCGATCCTGGTGTGTTTTGGGGCGACGGCGGCGGTAGCGATTTTCCATTTACCCATTGAGACGATTGGAACGCGGTTTGGTGGGATTCCGAGCGGGCTGCCGCACCTGGCTGTGCCGCGGTTGCAGCCACAGCTTTTGCTGCACCTGCTGTCTCCCGCGATCACGGTGGCGATGCTGGGGGCGATCGAGTCGCTATTTTCGGCAGTGGTTTCGGACAAGATGAGCGGGGACAAACACAATCCGAACGTGGAATTGATCGCGCAGGGAGTGGCGAACATCTTTTCTCCGTTGTTCGGGGGGTTGCCTGCGACGGGTGCGATCGCGCGGACGGCGACGAATGTGCGGGCAGGAGCAAGAACGCCGGTGGCGGGGATGATTCATGCGCTGACGCTGCTGGCGGTGATTCTGTTTGCGGCGCCGCTGGTGAAGAACGTGCCGCTGGCGGCCCTGGCCGGGATTCTGTTCATGGTCGCCTACAACATGGGCGACTGGGGGGAAATTCCCGAGATTTTGAAATTGAGCATGGCGGATAAAAGCGTGTGGGTGCTGACGTTGACGCTGACGGTGCTGGCGGACCTGACGCTGGCGGTGGAAGTGGGGATGATTCTGGCGGCGTTCAGCTTTATCCGAAAGATTTCGATGACGACGACAGTTTCGAAAGTCACCGATGATTACATTGAAGACGGGCGGGCGCATATTTTGCAGGACAAGGACATTCCGGAGTATGCGGCGGTTTACCGGATTCATGGGCCGTTTCTGTTCGGGGTGACCGACAAGCTGGCGGAGGCGACCGAGGATGTTGCGGCGCTGCCGCCGATCGTGATCCTCCGGCTGCGCAATATGACGGCGGTTGATGCGACGGGGATCGCGGCACTTGAGGAGTTGGCCGAAAAATTGCGAGCGAGCGGACGCGCGATGCTGGTTTGCGGCGCGAGACCGCAACCCGAGGCGCTGATGCGCGAGGCGGGATTCGAGCGGCATATCGGGGCGGACAATATTTGCGCGAATATCGAGGAAGCATTGAAGCGCGCAGAGGAGATTCACAATCACCCAGCCGCGGTGACCGCAGGCACGCACCAAAACTAATAGTACGCAGTCGCGCAACCTGAAAAAACTTTCAGAAAGCGGCAGGGAAAGACGAAGTTTAGGCGCAAAATTGAGATGCGCTTGAGCACCACTTCAAGAAATTCCCTTCTTTCACCATCCGAACATCGAAACGTCTCTTTCCCGTAACAATCGCGGCCTAGTCTCGTCTAGCGAATCGCGGATCACGGTTTCGCGAGTCCCACCCAACTATTCAAAAGGAGAGCTACATGAGGAAGCAGTTATTGGCAGCAAGCCTGTCTCTCGGCTTGATTGCCTCCACAACACCGGCGCCCGCGCACGCCAACGACGACGAGGGTCATTCCCATATCAAGCACGTCCTGCTGATCAGCATTGACGGCATGCACGCGGTGGATTTCGAAAACTGCGCAAACGGCATCAGCGGGGCAAACGGCGGAGCACCCTACTGCCCGACGCTCGCTGCACTCGGCAAGACCGGGCTGAACTACACACGAACGACGACCTCCAGGCCGTCGGACTCCTTTCCTGGCTTGATGGCACTGGTAACCGGTGGCAGCCCCCGAACGGTAGGCGCGTTTTACGACGTGGCTTACGATCGCGTCCTCGCGCCACCTCTAGTAACCACTGGAAACGGCCTGCCTGGCACAAGCGACCCGAAAAACAACCCTGCATTGGCGCCCTGCGTCCCAAACCAGATTTACGGAACCCAGACCGAATATGAGGAGGGCGACGAAATTAACCAACTGCTGCTCAACGGAGGGAATCCGCAAGCTGCCAACGTTGCCGACGGCGGGGTTCCTGCAATTGATCCTAACAAACTGGTGCGCGATCCGTTCAACAACTGCCAACCCGTTTACCCTTGGAACTTCGTTCGTACCAACACCATTTATGGGGTGATCCACCAAGCGGGCGGCTATACCGCTTGGTCGGACAAGCACGCCGTTTACGCTGTTGTTTCCGGCCCCACGGGAACGAGCCAGCCAAGCAACGTGGATGATTACTATTCTCCGGAAGTCAATTCCAACCAGATTCCGTTGCCGGGTATAACCACGGCAGGCACGAACTTTGACTGCGGAACCATCAAAGCGAGCGGAGACGCAAAGACTCCGGGGGACGATTGGACGACCGATTTCGATGCCATCAAATGCTATGACCAGTTGAAAGTCAACGCGGTGGTGAACGAAATCAACGGTAAAAATCACCTCGGGACAAGTAAGGCTCCGGTCCCAGTGATTCTCGGCATGAACTTCCAGGCAGTCAGCGTCGGCCAGAAGCTTGTTAAGCCCGCGGCCCTACCTGCAGATCGCAACGACAGCAACTCCGGCGGTTACGAGGACGCCCAGGGTACGCCCAGGCCGATTATGGCGAAGGAAATCGTATTCGTGGATGCGGCGATCGGACAGATGGTCGCGGCGCTTAGACACAACGGCCTTCTGGAATCCACGGCCATCATTATTACGGCCAAACACGGACAATCGCCCGTTGACCCGAATCGCTTCTTCCCAATTCCCGGGAAAACTGGCAATGGTAACTCCCCCGGCGGTGTCATCGCGAACCTTCTCCCGGCGATTTACAGCAACGCCAACAATGGGCTCGGCCTGGCGGAAGACGATATTTCCCAGCTCTGGCTCGCGGATCCGACGCAGACCGGAAACGCAGTTAGCATGTTGGAAGCCGACGCAGTCGCGCCCCCAGGATGGGGTGCCGGGCAGATCTACTATGGCGCTTCACTGAACACGCTCTTTAACCCGCCGGGCGTGCCAAACAATCCCGGCCCGTGCTGCAAGCTGCGGGCAGGCGGGGACCCGCGTACGCCCGACATCGTCGCGATTCCAAACGTCGGCGTGGTATATACCGGAGGCGACAAGAAGCAGTCCGAACACGGCGGTTATGCGTGGGACGACACCAATGTGATGCTGTTGGTATCCAATTCACACTTTGAGGGACGCAGCATCAACAGCTTCGTGGAAACCGCTCAGGTAGCTCCCACCATCCTGAAGCTCCTGGGTTTTGATCCGAATGCCCTGGATGCGGTGCGAAGCGAAGGCACACCAGTGCTTCCGGCGGTGCAGTTCGGCTGGTAGAGACTGCAGCCGACAAAATGGAGAATGGGCGCCGGGTGGTTCCGGCGCCCATTTTTTTGCGCGCGGTCGATTATTGGAAATCGAAGAGCACAGGCAGGAATGCCTGTGCCACAAGAAAAAACCGCGCCCGGCTGGTGGGGTGCGGTTTTCGGTTTATGGATGGAGTGCTGGACCGAAACTTTTAGCGCGCCAGGCGGGGCGTCGGCTCAGGTGGGAGCGTGACGCCGGGGGCCTCAACGGGGCGGCCACCCTTGGCTTGCGTGGCTTTTGCAGTGACTGCCGGCTCGGGACGACGGACGGGAATCGCGACGTTTTCGCCTTCACGGACGAAGTGAAGATGGTCGTCGGAAGGCTCCCAGTCGATGCAGATCATGTCGCCGAGGCGAACCTGGTCGGTGGCGAGAAGATTGGCCATCGGATAGACGACGTGCCGCTCGATGGAGCGTTTCAAGTGGCGAGCGCCGTAGCGCTGGTCAGTGCCTTCCTGCAGGAGGAAATCACGGCCATTGGTGGTGACGCGGAAAAGGAACTGGCCCTTGGCGGTTTCAAGGACGCGCTGCTGAACCATGGCGAGTTCGATATCGAGAACCTGCTCGAGCTGTTTGCGATGCAGGGGGTGGAAGACGACAAGCTTGTCGAGGCGGTTCATGAATTCGGGAGAGAACTTGCGGCGAGCGGCTTCGACGGCGGTGCGCTCGACCTTTTCGTCGAGATTGGTGGTGGGCTTGTCATTGGACTTGATGAAGCCGTAGCCACCGCCCATGAGTTCGGTGATTTCCCCGCCGCCGAGGTTGGAGGTGAGGAAGATGACGGTTTGGGAGAGATCCACACGGCGATTGTCGCCGAGGGTCAACGTGGCCTTGTCCAACATGCCGAGGAGGAGCTGCCAGAGGGCGTCGCTGGCCTTTTCGATTTCGTCGAAGAGCAGGAAGGAGAGCTTGAGCTTGTCGGAATGCGAGGCGGCCAGGGCTTCCTGGGTGATCAAAGGATGAGTTTCGCGGTGGCCGAGATAGCCCGGGGGCGAACCGATCAACTTCGCAATTTCGTGAGAGTGCTGGAATTCGGCGCAGTCCACTTTAATGACCATGCGCGGGTCGCCAAAGAGAATCTCGGCGGCGGCTTCGACGATGCGGGTCTTGCCGGAACCGGTGGGACCCAGAAAGAGCAGATTGCCTACGGGGCGGCCTGGGGAGTTGAGGCCAGCGCAGAAGACCTGATAAAGGTCGACGAGCGCCTGCACGCCTTCCTCCTGGCCAACGATCTTGGCGCGGAGCGACTGGTGAAAATCACGCGTATCGTTGCTGCGGATTGTCGGATCCAGTTGTTGCCTGGCAGCTGCTTTCATGGCGTCTTCCCCGAACGATGATGGCCGCTTGCCTCACCGCTCTCCCCGCAAGCGTCAAGATTTGAAAATCTCAACGATGCAGATATTGGGGGAAGAGCATGGGGCGTGCCAATTCGAGGGAAAGGTTGTGGATTTCGAAAAGGCTGCAACGTCAATGAGATAGGGGTGTTGCCATTGTGGAAACCGTCTCACGCGGTGAGAAGGTGTCCCGATAGTGTCCAAAAATGAGAGGGATGAAACAGATTGTGTCAATTGAGGGGTGACGGAAAGAGGTAGCGGGGACGGGAGAAGATTGACGGATTGAGCAAATAGGATGGGTTGGGAGCTCGGACGGAGTGCTCAAAAGCGTGAGCTTCGCTCCCGCACTCAAAAGCCGGAATGGCCGATCTGCTGGATATAGGCCAGAAGCGTGGAGAGGAGAGAAAACCCAAGAAGGCGGCCTAAAGCCGCCCCTACAGGTTAGCGAGGTTCCTTTTTGCGGCCCAAGAGGGATTGCCGGGCTACGGCGGGCGAGGCCGCAGAAACTGACGGAGGTGCTGAAGCTTCGCCGGCGACCGCTTCGGCGGGGGTGTCTTTGGCGAGGCCGTCCTCAAGGGGTGCGGCGCTGGTAACCAGGGTTCCCTCGGGGTTTTCCGGGGTGACGATGGCGCCTTCCTTTTCGCGGACAAAGGTAAGTTCTTTGCTGGCGCCGTCCCAATCGACGCGGACGAGATCGCCAAGATTCACCTGCTGAGTGGCCAGCAGGTTGGCCAGAGGGTAGACGAGGAAGCGCTCGATGGCGCGTTTCAGGTGGCGGGCGCCGTAACGCTGGTCGGTGCCTTCCTGGAGGAGGAAGTTGCGGCCGGAGTCGGTGACACGGAAAAGGAATTTGTTGGTGGCAGTGTCGAGAACGCGTTTCTGGACCAGGCCGAGTTCGATGTCGAGAACGGTTTCGAGTTCGGCCCGCTTGAGCTGGCGGAAGACCACCATCTTGTCGAGGCGATTCATGAATTCGGGGGAGAACTTGCGGCGCGCAGCTTCGACGGCGGTGCGCTCGACCTTCTGGTCAATGTTGGTCTGAGGCTTGTCGTCGGACTTGATGAAGCCGTAGCCGCCGCCCATGAGATCGGTGATTTCATTGGCGCCGAGGTTGGAGGTCATGAAGATGACGGTTTGGGAGAGATCGACGCGGCGGTTGTCGCCGAGCGTAAGCGTGGCTTTATCGAGCATGCCGAGAAGGAGCTGCCAGAGAGCGTCGCTGGCCTTTTCGATTTCGTCGAAGAGCAGAAAGGAAAGCTTGAGCTTGTCCGTGTGATTCGCGGCCAGCGCTTCCTGGGTGATTAAAGGATGAGTTTCACGGTGGCCGAGATAGCCCGGGGGCGAGCCGATAATTTTCGCGATCTCGTGGGAGTGCTGGAACTCGGCGCAGTCGATTTTGATGACGGCGCGGGGGCTGCCGAAGAGAATTTCGGCGGCGGCTTCGACGATGCGGGTCTTGCCGGAGCCGGTGGGGCCGAGGAAGAGCAGGTTGCCGACGGGGCGGCCGGGGGAGTTGAGTCCCGCGGTAAAGACCTGGAACAGCTCCACGAGCGCCTGAACGCCGTCATCCTGGCCGACGATTTTCGCGCGCAGAGCGTTTTGAAATTCAATGGTGTCCGCGCTGCGGATACTCGGATTTAGAGAAACATCGCCTGTCGCCATGACCGCCTCCCTAGCGCCCCCGGAAATCCGGAGACGCAGATCCGAACCGGCCGCCTGCCCGGTGCAGTCTCTTCAGATGGTCTTTGGAACCGAACTGATCGAGCTTCACCTGGATGGTGGAGTGGAGAAGCCGCAATTGAACGAGCAACTCTCGCGCCACCGTGGGCGATTCGGAAAGCCTGAGCATCTGGGGAAACAGATCCGCCAGATCAAGATTGAGACTGCGGAGGGCCTGAACGAGTTTCTGAACGGCCGGGGATTGAGGGTCAGCGAGATCGATCTGGCTGCCCAACTGTTCGCGAAGGGAGCGCCAGTTGAGATCGATGAAGGGATGCTTCTTGGAGACTGCTTTGACGACGTCGTCGGTGATCCGGGCACGGTCACCGAGGCGGGCGAGGTGGAGTTGCCGCACTTTTCCGCCGCGGCGCACATTGTGCACCAGGTAATAGGCGTTTCCTTTGCGACGGACAAAAGCCATGCTGTCCTCGAAAGTGCGACGAGACGCAGGTAGGTGCCGCGTCCCGGTCGTAGTGTATGGGAATTCCACTACGCATATCAAGTTTGGATGCGGCGTATGAGTAAAGGTTGCCGACCTCCGCGTTGGAAACATGGTTGCGCGGGACGCGCCAAAAACTGCATCGGATTTTTCGCTGCGCTTCATTGAACTTTCCTCTGCGCGCGGTATCCCTTGTTGAGAAGCTTGCCATACACTCTTTAGAACACGGGCGGGGCGGAAAGGTCGCTTGCCCGGCTGTCAATTCTCCTCTAGTATTTTTTTACTATGAGTTGGGATCCTGTTTACAAGCTGGTGAAACAAATTCCGCGCGGCCGGGTTACTACCTATGGGGCGCTCGCCAAGGCATTGCGTTTACGCGGCGGGGCGAGGACCGCGGGCAGGGCCTTGGCGGCGACCCCTAACGGAAGAGGGATTCCCTGGCATCGCGTGGTGGGTGAGCGGGGGAAACTGCTGATTCCGGAGCCGTATGCCTCCCTGCAGAGAAAACTCCTGGAAAGCGAAGGCGTGAAGATCGTGGAGTTTCGCGTGGATTTCGCGAAGCATGGGTGGGGGCCTAGGGGCACCGCGAAGAAGGCGAAGAAGAAAGCCGTTGGGAAGAAAAAGAAGGCGCGCTGAGATGAGATTTTCACGACACCCGGATTTTCAGCCCCTCCAAGAAGGCTGGCTTAAAAGACCAGCGCCACATTGAAGAATGCAGAGAGAAGAGCGCGGAAGCAAGAGCTGCGGTACCATAGTTAATTCCGAATGACGGCGAATCCCATTTTGCAGGTGGAAAACCTTGTGAAGCGCTACGGCGACGTGGAAGCCGTGCGCGGGGTCAGTTTCTCGGTGGAAGAGGGCGAAGTGTTCGGGCTGCTGGGGCCGAACGGCGCGGGGAAGACGAGCACGGTGGAAGTGATGGAAGGCTTGCGCGTGCCGGATGGCGGGCGCATTTCGGTTTGCGGGATTGACCCGGAAAAAAATCCAACAGAATTGAAGCATGAGATTGGGGCAACGCTGCAGTCCACTTCCCTGCCCGATAAATTGAAGGTGGGCGAGGCGCTGCGGCTGTTTGCGGGATTTTACAAGCGGACGCGGAATCCGGACGACCTGCTGAGGCGCTTTGGGCTGGAAGAAAAGCGCAACGCGTTTTATAACCAGCTTTCGGGCGGGCAGAAACAGCGGCTGGCGCTGGCCATGGCTCTGGTGAACGATCCGCGGGTGCTGTTTCTGGACGAGCCAACGGCGGGGCTGGACCCTCAGGTGCGGCGGGAAATTTACGACATTATCGAGGAGTTGAAGCGAGAGAAAAAGACGATCGTGCTGACGACGCATTACATCGAGGAGGCGGAGAAGCTTTGCGACCGGGTGGCGATCGTGGACCACGGAAAATTGATCGCGACGGGCACGCCGCGGGAATTGAAGGAGCGTTCGGCGAATACGACGCGGATTGAGGCGCGGCTGGCGAGGCCGGCTTCAAACGGCGTGCTGAAAAATCTGGATAGCGTGGTGGAGGCGCGACAACTGGACGATGTGTACGTGCTGCACTGCCAGAAGACGGCGCCGGCGATTGTGGCGCTGGTGAAGCATCTGGAGGCGGAGAACAACGAACTGGTGAGCCTGGAGATTGCGACGCCTTCGCTGGAAGACGTGTTCATCGAGCTGACCGGACGGAGGCTGCGGGATTGAAGACGATTCTGACACTGGCGGCGATGCGCATTCGGATTACGCTGAGGAACAAGGCGTTCCTGTTTTTCAGCCTGGTGATGCCGATGGCGTTTTTCTTTTTGTACGGGAGCGTGCTGGCCAAGGGAGATATTCCGAGGGTGCGATACCTGCTGGGGCCGGTGATTGCAATGTCGGTGATGGGGACGTTTTGGGGATTGAGCGCGCAGATCGTGACGTGGCGCGAGCAGGGGATTTTGCGGAGGTTCCGGCTGGCGCCGATTCCGGCGAGCAGCATGATCGGGTCGAGCGTTCTGGCGAACATGCTGCTGATTTTGCCGACGGTGATCCTGGAACTGGGGCTGGCGCGGTTTGTTTATCACCTGAAGGATTTTGGAAATCTTGGCGGCATTATTTTCCTGTCAGTGATTGGGATTGGAGCGTTCGCTTCGCTGGGGCTGATTGTGGCCAGCGTGACGAACACGATGCAGGAGACGCAGATCATCAACCAGTTGCTGTGGTTCGCCCTGATTTTTCTTTCCGGAGCGACGGTGCCGATTCCGGTGCTGCCGCACGCGGCGCAACGCGTGGCCCTGTTTCTTCCGGCGACGTACCTGGTGACCGGACTGCAGCAGGCGATGGTGCACCACGCGTCGCTGTTGTCGTTGGGCGCGAATATTGGATCACTGGTGGCATGGGCGGCCCTGGCATTCACGATTTCTTCCCTGCTCTTCCGGTGGGAGCCGGAAGCGAAATTGCCGCGGAATGCGAAGTTGTGGGCGGCATCGACGATTCTGCCTTTCCTGTTGCTGGGCGTTTGGGAGAATTACAACGGGAAGTTGCTGAAGGATGCAGCGGCGATGCTGGAGGAGAGGCCGGTGGAGAAGGCACCGGCGGCGACACCGGCGGCACCGGCGGCGACGAAACCCTGATTAGGAATCTCAACCGGCGCGCTGGCCTGTGTGGCTCGTTTAGCCTCTTAGTGTAGACCGTAAAAGCGACAGCTTCGCTTTCGCACTCCAAAGGTTCCAAATTGGCTGATTGGGGTTGCGCCGACTTTGGTCGAACGCGTTGACGCTTGGGGGACGCTCTTCTATCCTGAAAGTGGAAGGCGGCAAGCGAAAATACCGAGGGAGACCTGGCAATGCCTGTACAAAAAAGCGAGAAAATCTGGCACAACGGGAAGTTCATCAACTGGGATGACGCGAAGCTGCACGTGCTTTCGCACGTTGTGAGTTACGGGTCGGGCATTTTTGAAGGCATTCGCTGCTACGAGACGCCGCAGGGTCCGGCGATTTTCCGGCTGCGCGAGCACATGCAGCGGCTCATTAACTCAGGGCGGATTTACCGGATGGAGCTTCCTTACACGGTCGACGAGTTCAGCAGCGTGGCTTGCGAACTGGTGCGGCTGAACAAGCTGGGCGCTTGCTACGTGAAGCCAATCGTGATCCGCGGCTATGGCGAGGTGGGAGTGAACCCGCTGAATTCGCCGATTGAGACGTACATGGCGTGCTGGAACTGGGGATCGTACCTGGGGCCGGAAGCGCTGACGAAAGGCGTGGATGTGTGCGTGAGTTCCTGGACGCGGATTGCGCCGAACACGCTGCCTGCGATGTCGAAGGCGGCGGCGAATTACATGAATTCGCAACTGATTCGCATGGAAGCTTCGCTGAATGGATTTGCGGAGGGCATCGCGCTGGATTCGGGCGGGCACGTCAGCGAAGGCTCGGGGATGAATATTTTTCTGGTGCACGACGGGACGCTTTATACGCCGCCGCTGGCGACGAGCATCCTGCCGGGGATTACCCGCGACGCGATCATGAAGATCGCCGCGGACATGAATATTCCGTCGAAGGAATCCGCGATTCCGCGCGAGATGCTGTACATCGCGGACGAAGTGTTTTTTGTGGGGACGGCGGTGGAAGTGACGCCGATCCGGTCGGTGGACAAAATTGTGGTGGGCAAGGGCGGCGTGGGCCCGATTACGCGGCAAATTCAGCAGGAATTTTTCGCGCTGACCAGCGGGAAGAAGGCGGACCGGCATGGATGGATGACGCCGGTGAATGCGCCGGTGGTTGCGGCGAGGTAGGAACGCAATCAGTAATCAGTAATCAGTAATCGGTAAGGGGCGATCGGATAGCAGCGATCAGGAAGCAGGAGGCGCTTGCCCGACTTGCGCGTGGAGCGAAATTCCCTTCCGCGATCCAGAACTGTTTGCTTACTTGGCGCCGGTTCTCATTCGCTGTCACCCAGCTTCTGCCATCTTTCCTACTGATTACTGATTACCGATTACTGATCCTGTTATCTGCTCGCTGCTATCTGATCGCTGCATCTTTCCCGCTTCGTTGCTAGCGCCCGCTTCCAAATCCAGCTAAAATCCGATGCGTCGCGTTGCACTTTGCTGGTTGCCGGGAGGCTTCTGGATGTACAACCTCACTCAAAAATTGACCGCCGAGTTCATTGGAACGTTTGCCCTGGTATTTTTCGGGGAAGGCGCGGTGTGCGTGGATATGCAGTTGCGGACCAACGCGACGGGGGGAATCGGATTGCTGCCGATTGCGCTGGCGCACGGGCTGGCGATTGCGATCATGGTTTCGGCGCTGGGACATATTTCGGGCGGGCACTTCAATCCGGCGGTCACGATTGGATTCTGGGTGACGAAGAAGCTTTCGACGCTCGACACATTGTTTTACTGGCTGGCGCAGCTGGCGGGCGCGACGGCGGCGGCGTTTTTGCTGCGCGCGGTGATACCGGAGGAGGTGTGGCGCAGCGTGGCGCTGGGCACGCCGGAATTGATGCGGGATTTTCCGAGCTGGGCGGGGCTGGCGTTGGAGGCGACGACGACGTTCTTCCTGGTGTTTGTGGTGTTTGCGACCGCGGTGGATGAGCGCGGGGCGTTCCGGGCGATCGCGGGATTTGGGATCGGATTGACGATTGTTTTGGGGATTATGGTGGCGGGGCCGTACACAGGCGGAGCGTTGAATCCGGCGCGGGCGTTTGGGCCGGCGCTGGCTTCGCATCATTGGCTGAACCAGTTGATTTATTGGGTGGGGCCGTTGGGCGGAGGATTTTTGGCGGGGTTGGTTTATGATTCGTTGTTTTTGAAGCCGAGCGAGGTTTAGAAAGGCCGGGCCGGGCGAGCCCGGACACCTCAAGAGCACAGCCAGGAATGGCTGTGCCATAAGAGTAAGAAAAGCCAGGAAGGCGGCATAAAGCCGCCCCTACTCGAGGACCTGTACATCGGACTAGGTAACTAAGGCGCAACTGGGAATTGCGCGTTGCTTGTTGAGGCCACCCGCGGGTGCTACGTTCGGATGAGGAATTGCATCCTTGCGGGGTGTCTGCACATGGCTCTAAGCATTGACGACCTGTTGCGTCGCGCGGTTGAAAATAAATCCTCCGACTTGCACCTGAAGGTCGGTAACCACCCCTATCTGCGCGTGGACGGCTTGCTGACGCCGATGAGCGACGTGCCGCGCATCACGCCGGAAGAAATGCTTTCGATGGCATTCAGCATGATGACCAACCGGCAGAAACAGAAGTTCAAAGAGACGGCTGAGTTGGACATGGCGTACGGCGTGGCGGGCCTGGGCCGGTTCCGCGTGAACGTGTTTCAGCAGCGCGGCAACGTGGGGATGGTGCTGCGCGTTATTCCTACCAAGATTCGAACCGTGGAAGAGCTGAACCTGCCCTCGGTGATCACCAAGATTTGCGAAGAGCAGCGCGGGCTGGTGTTGGTGACCGGGACGACGGGTTCCGGCAAGTCCACGACGCTGGCTTCGATGATCGACCGCATCAACGCAGACCGCGCGGACCACATCATCACGATTGAAGACCCCATCGAGTTTCTGCACCGCGACAAGCGGAGTTTTATTAATCAGCGCGAAGTGGAAGTGGACACGGCGAACTTTTCCTCGGCGTTGCGCGCCGGTTTGCGCCAGGACCCGGACGTGATTCTGGTCGGCGAAATGCGCGACCTGGAAACGATTTCGACCGCGCTGCTGGCCGCGGAAACGGGCCACCTGGTGTTCTCTACGTTGCACACTTTGGACGCGACGGAAACGATTCAGCGTATTATCGCGGTCTTCCCGCCGCCGGAGCAGAAGCAGATTCGCTTGCAGATGGCGGCCACGTTGAAGGCCGTGGTTTCGCAGCGCCTGGTGCGGCGCGCGGACGACAAAGGGCGCGTTCCTGCGGTGGAAGTGATGATTGCGACGGCGTACATCAAGGATTGCATTATTAATGCGGACAAGACGCGACTGATTCATGACGCGATTGCGGCGGGGACTTCGCAGTACGGGATGCAGACGTTCGACCAGTCGCTGTTTGATTTATACACGAAGGAACTGATCACCCTCGATGAAGCTCTATCGCGGGCTTCGAACGCGGATGAGTTCAAGCTGCGCATTCAGGGTATTCGTTCGGCTGCGGATGCCGCGCGCGAGGAAATGGCCTCGCAGATGGCGGATTTCGAGCG